>Ga0209810_1000119_pt1 | contig 239170 bp, 255 predicted proteins | sample Coa_R1_7_FD_187159 | JGI IMG/M metagenome (GOLD analysis project Ga0209810, IMG submission 187159) | Surface soil microbial communities from Centralia Pennsylvania, which are recovering from an underground coalmine fire - Coalmine... | ecosystem: Environmental > Terrestrial > Soil >...
CGTAAATGGCCAAGCAGAAATTCGAGCGGACGAAGCCGCACGCCAACGTAGGCACGATCGGGCACATCGACCATGGGAAGACGAGCCTGACGGCGGCCATCACCAAGGTGCTGGCGCTCAAAGGGGAGGCGCAGTTCCGGCCGTTCGACTCGATCGACAACGCGCCGGAGGAGAAGGCGCGGGGGATTACGATCGCCATTGCCCACGTAGAGTACGAGACGGACAAGCGGCACTACGCGCACGTGGACTGTCCGGGGCACGCGGACTACATCAAGAACATGATCACCGGGGCGGCCCAGATGGACGGGGCGATTTTAGTAGTGTCGGCGGCGGACGGGCCAATGCCGCAGACGCGGGAGCACATTCTGCTGGCGCGGCAGGTCGAGGTGCCGTACATCGTGGTGTTCATGAACAAGGTGGACATGGTGGACGATCCGGAGCTGCTGGACCTGGTGGAGCTGGAGGTGCGGGAGCTGCTGAGCAAGTACCAGTTTCCGGGGGACGACGTGCCGGTGATCCGGGGCAGTGCGCTGCAGGCATTGGAGTCGACGTCGCAGGACATCAACGCGCCGGAGTACAAGCCCATCCTGGAGCTGATGGACGCGGTGGACGAGTACATCCCGCAGCCGGTGCGGGCGGTGGACAAGCCGTTCCTGATGCCGGTGGAGGACGTGTTCGGGATCAAGGGCCGGGGGACGGTGGCCACGGGGCGGATCGAGCGGGGGCAGGTCAAGACGGGGGAAGAGGTGGAGATCGTGGGCATGTCGCGGGAGACGCGCAAGACGGTGGTGACGGGGGTGGAGATGTTCAAGAAGACGCTGGATTACGGCGAGGCCGGGGACAACGTGGGGTGTCTGTTGCGGGGCATCGAGCGGGACGAGATCGAGCGCGGGCAGGTGCTGGCCAAGCCGGGGTCGATCACGCCGCACACGCACTTCGAGGCGCAGGTGTACGTGCTGTCGAAGGAGGAAGGGGGGCGGCACACGCCGTTCTTCAAGGGCTACCGGCCGCAGTTCTACATTCGGACCACGGATGTGACGGGCGAGACGGAGCTGCCGGAGGGGACGGAGATGGTCATGCCGGGGGACAACGTGACGATGAAGGTCAAGCTGATCGTGCCGGTGGCCATGGAGGAGGGCCTGCGGTTCGCCATCCGCGAGGGCGGGCGCACCGTGGGCGCCGGCGTCATCAGCAAGATCCTCGAATAGCGCCATGCCCAAACAGCGAATTCGCATCCGCCTCAAGGCCCACGACCACAAGATCATCGACCAGTCGGCCAGCCAGATCGTTGATACGGCCCAGCGCACCGGCGCCGTCGTGTCCGGTCCTGTGCCGCTGCCGACGCGCATCGAGAAGTTCACGGTCCTGCGCTCGCCTTTCATTGACAAGGACTCGCGCGAGCAGTTCGAGATGCGCACCCACAAGCGCCTGATCGACATCCTGGAGCCCACGTCCAAGACGGTTGACGCGCTGATGCGCCTCAACCTGCCCGCAGGCGTGAACATCGAAATCAAACTATGAGCCAGACGTACACCGAAGGGCTGCTGGGCCGCAAGCTCGGCATGACCCAGATCTTCGACGAGGGAGGCGTCGTGCGCGCGGTCACGGCCATTCAGGCTGGCCCCTGCACGGTCACCCAGATCAAGACGCCAGATCGCGATGGCTATTCGGCCATCCAGATCGGCTTTGGCGATGCGAAGAAGCTGAACAAACCCGAAACCGGGCATTTGAAGGACCTGCCGAAGCTGCGCCATCTGCGCGAGGTGCGGCTCAGTTCGCCCGGCAGCTACGAGCTCGGCCAGAAGCTGGACGCGACCCTATTCGAGGCCGGCGAGCTGGTCGACGTCATCGGCACGTCCAAGGGCAAGGGCTTCGCCGGCGGCGTCAAGCGCCATCACTTCGGCGGCGGCCCTAAGACGCACGGCCAGTCCGACCGGTTCCGCGCCCCGGGCTCGGTGGGCGCCGGCACCACGCCAGGCCGTGTCCTCAAGGGCACGCGCATGGCCGGCCACATGGGCGACGTCCGTGTGACCGTCCAGAACCTCAAAGTGGTGGAGGTCGATGCCGACCGGAACCTGCTGCTCGTGGAGGGCGCCGTGCCCGGCGCCAACAACGGCCTCGTCTTTGTGCGCAAGGCCGTGAAAGCGGCCGGTAGGAGGAAGAAGGCGTAGCATGCCTCAGGTCCCCGTCTACAACATCGAAGGCAAGCAGGTCGACACCATCGACCTGAACGAGAAGATCTTCGCCGCGCCCATTCGCGAGGCGACCATCCACCAGGCGGCCGTGCGCCAGCTGGCCAACCGCCGCCAGGGCACGGCCGCCACTAAGACACGGGGCATGGTCGCGGGCGGCGCGTCCAAGCCGTGGCGCCAGAAGGGCACCGGCCGCGCCCGCCAGGGCAGCATCCGGGCCCCGCAGTTCCGTCACGGCGGCACCGTGTTCGGCCCGCAGCCGCGCGACTACCGCCAGGAGATGCCGCGCAAGGCGCGCCGGGCGGCCGTCCGCTCACTGCTGACGAGCAAGGTCAATGAGAACCGCCTGCGCGTGCTCGATCAGCTCCAGCTGCCCGAGGGCAAGACCAAGCGCGTGGTCGCGCTGCTGTCCGCGTTGAACGTGGAAGGCAAGGCCCTCATAGGCATGGGCGCGTACGACGAGAACACCGTCCGAGGCGCCCGCAACATCCCCGGCGTGAAGACGCTGCCCGCCGTCAATCTCAACACGCTTGACCTGCTCGACTACGACAACCTGATCCTCACGCGCGATGGGATCGACGCGCTGGAGAGGTTCCTGGCATGAACGCGTGGGACGTGCTCCGGCGCCCGCTCATCACCGAGAAGGGCACTGATCGCCAGGCACAGCTCAACCAGTACACCTTCGAGGTCGCGCCCGAGGCCAACAAGAATCAGATCAAGGAAGCCGTTGAGCTGGCCTTCAAAGTCAAGGTCACCGACGTGCATACCATGAACGTCCGCGGCAAGATGCGCCGCGTCGGCCGTCACCGCGGCATGACCCGCGACTGGAAGAAGGCCATTGTGACCGTCCAGCAGGGCCAGACCATCACCGAATTCTTCGAGGGAGTGTAGGGTGCCGATTCGCGTCTACAAGCCGACTTCTCCCGGCCGGCGAGGCATGAGTGTCTCGACGTTCGAGGAGATCACCAAGGACACGCCCGAGAAGCGCCTCGTCAAGCCGCTCAAGAAGCGCGCCGGCCGCAACAATCAGGGCCGCATCACGGTGCGCCATCAAGGCGGCGGCCATAAGCGTGCCTATCGCATCGTCGATTTCAAGCGCAACAAGCCCGGCGTGCCGGCGCGTGTGGCGGCCATCGAATACGATCCCAACCGCAGCGCACGGCTGGCCCTACTGCACTACCGCGACGGTGACAAGCGGTACATCATCGCCCCTAACGGGTTGAAGGTCGGCGACACGGTCCGCGCGGGCGCGGGCTCGGAGATCCGCACCGGGAATGTGCTGCCGCTGCGCAGCATCCCAGTGGGCACGATGATCCACAACATCGAGCTCTACCCCGGGAAAGGCGGCCAGCTGTGCCGCAGCGCCGGCGCGGTCGCTCAGCTGATGGCTCGCGACAAGAAGTACTGCCAGGTGCGCCTGCCCTCTGGTGAGGTGCGCTACATCCTGAGCGACTGCACGGCGGTCGTCGGGCAGGTGGGCAACCTGGACCACGAGAACCGCACCATCGGCAAAGCCGGCCGCTCGCGCTGGATGGGCAAGCGGCCCGCGGTCCGCGGCTCGGTGATGAACCCGCGGGACCATCCGCATGGCGGCGGTGAGGGTCGGGCGCCCATCGGCGGCCAGCCGCAGACCCCCTGGGGCAAGCCTGCCCTGGGCCACAAGACCCGCCGCAACAAGCGAACCGAGAAATTCATCGTCCGCAAGCGAGGCACCGGTAGGTAAATGTCTAGATCTGTTAAGAAAGGCCCGTTTGTCGATGCGCGCCTGCTCGCGCGCGTCCAGGCCATGAACCGCGGCGCCGAAAAGAAGGTCCTGAAGACCTGGTCCCGCGACTCAACCATCTTTCCCGACTTTGTCGGGCACACGATCGCCGTCCACGACGGGCGGCGGCACGTGCCCATCTACATCAGCGAGAACATGGTCGGCCACAAGTTGGGCGAGTTTGCCCCTACCCGCCTGTTCCGCGGCCACGCTCATTCCGACAAGTCCAGCAAGACGAGGTAGAAGAGCATGGAAGTTCGGGCCACGGCCAAATACATCCGGATGTCCCCGCGCAAGGTGCGCCTGGTGGTCGACGCGATTCGCGGCAAGCGGGTGACGGAGGCCGAGGGCATCCTGCGAGCCCTGCCACAGGCGGCTGCCCGCGAGGTCTACAAGGTCGTCCATTCGGCCGCCGCCAACGCAGAGAACAACTACGACATGACCAGGGAGGACCTGGTCGTGGTCCGAGCATCCGCCGACGACGGACCGACGCTCAAGCGTTGGCGGCCGCGGCCCCAGGGCCGGGCCGTACCCATCCTGAAGCGGTCCAGCAACATCACCATCGTCGTGGACGAGAAGAGGTAATTCTTTGGGTCACAAAGTAAACCCAATCGGGCTTCGCACCGGCGTCATCCGGACCTGGCAGTCGCGCTGGTATTCAGATAAGGAATACACGCGCCTGCTGCAGGAGGACATCAGGCTGCGGCAGCAGCTCAAGCAGCGGCTGCGCAACGCGGGCGTCTCCCAGGTTGAGATCGAGCGATCCGGCGGCAACCAGGTGTCGGTCACGATTCACACCGCCAAGCCGGGCATCGTCATCGGCAAGAGCGGCTCGGCCGTGGAAGCTCTGCGCCAGGATCTGAAGCGTCAGGTCGGGCGCGACGTGCGCCTGAACATCGTCGAGATCGGCCGCCCCGAGCTGGATGCCGAGCTGGTGGCGCGCAACATCGCCGAATCGCTCCAGAAGCGCATCGCCTTCCGGCGCGCCGTCAAGCAGGCCATCCAGCGGACGATGCGCTTCGGCGCCAAGGGCATCAAGGTTATCGTCGCCGGACGCCTGGGTGGCGCCGAGATGTCGCGCCGTGAGCGCGAGGTCTTCGGCAAGGTCCCGCTGCATACCCTTCGCGCCGACATCGACTACGGCACAGCCGAGGCGCACACAACTTATGGCCGCATCGGCGTCAAGGTCTGGATCTACAAAGGCGACATCATCGGCAAGCAGAAGATCCGGGTGCGCCCGCCCGAGGAGCGGCTGCTGCCCATCGGCGAGGAGGGCTTCGAGTACGAAGAGCCGACTTACGAGCCCTACTACGAAGAGGAAGAGTACGTGGAGCCTGGCGAGGAGGCCGAGCCCGAGATCGACGAGAGCCTGTTCGCCGAGTTCGCCGAAGAAGAGGAGGAATAGCCCGTGCTCTTGCCCTCTCGCGTCAAGCACCGCAAACAGCATCGCGGCAAGCGCCGCGGCCTGGCCTACCGGGGCAGCACCGTGGCCTTTGGCGATTTCGGCATCCAGGCCCTGGAGTGCGCCTGGCTGACCAGCAAGCAGATCGAGGCTGCCCGGCGCGTCATCACCCATCATGTGAAGCGCGGCGGCCAGGTCTGGATCCGCGTCTTCCCGGACAAGCCGGTCACGTCCAAGCCGGCCGAGACCCGAATGGGGTCCGGCAAGGGCGCGCCCGACCACTGGGTGGCGGTCATCAAGCCAGGCCGGATCATCTTCGAGCTGGCGGGTGTGCCCCTCGAGGACGGCCGGGAGGCCATGCGCCTGGCGGGCCACAAGCTGCCCTTCAAGACCAAGTTCGTGACGAGGGAAGAAGAAGGTGCCCGGGCTGAAGCCTAAAGAAATCCGCGAGATGAGCCCCGAGGAGCGGCAGAAGGAGCTGGAGAACGCTCACCAGGAGCTGTTCAACCTGCGCTTTCAGCTGTCCACCCGGCAGCTGCAGAACTATCGCCGTATCCGTGAGGTCCGGCGCAACATCGCCCGCTTGATGGGCGCGATGGCCGAGCAACCGGCCGAGGAAGCATAAGAAGAGTGGCAGAGAAGAATCGAAAAATCCGCGTGGGCCGCGTGGTGAGCGACAAGATGGAGAAGACGGTCGTGGTCGCGGTCCAAACGACCAAGACCCACCCCCTGTACAAGAAGCTCATGCGCCGCACCACCAAGTTCATGGCCCACGACGAAGCGAGCCAGGCCCACATGGGCGACCTGGTGCGCATCGCCGAATCGCGGCCCATCAGCAAGCACAAACACTGGCGCGTGGTCGAGATCCTGGAGCGCCGCCAGCAGGTCGCCCCGGTCGAGGAAGTCGCCACCGCCGACGTTCCCGAGATCGTCGAGAGCAAATCCGCGGCTGAGGCCGAGGAGGCGGCCGCGGTGGAAGAGATGCAGGGCGCATGATCCAGCAGGAGTCCCGTCTGCGGGTGGCTGACAACAGCGGGGCCAAGGAGATCCTCGTCATCCGCGTGCTCGGCGGCTCGCACCGCAAGTACGGCGGCGTTGGCGACATCGTCATCGGGACCGTCAAACAGGCCACGCCCGGCGGCGGCGCCAAGAAGGGCGAGGTCGTGCGCGCGGTCGTCGTCCGGCAGGACAAGGAGTACCGCCGCGACGACGGCTCCTACATTCGCTTCGACGACAACGCCGCCGTGCTCATCAACCCTCAGAACAACCCGCGGGGCACACGCATCTTCGGGCCGGTCGCCCGCGAGCTGCGCGAGCGCAACTTCATGAAGATCGTGTCCCTCGCCCCGGAGGTGCTGTGATGGCTCTCGCGCGCGTCAAGAAGGACGACACCGTGTACGTCATCTCCGGCCGGGATAAGGGCAAGCGCGGCAAGGTCGAGCGCGTCATCCACGAGCAGCGCCGCGAAGACCGCGTCATCGTGGCCGGCGTGAATATCGTGAAGCGCCACACCAAGCCCAACCCGCGCGTCATGCAGGCGGGCATCGTAGAGAAGAACGCGCCGCTGTTCATTTCCAAAGTCATGCCGGTGTGCCCCAACTGCGACAAGCCCACGCGCATCCGCACCGGGGAGACGCCGGATGGCAAGAAGACCCGCATCTGCAAGCACTGCGGCGAAGCAATGGACAAGGTGTGACATGGCGGCTCCACGATTGAAGGAACGCTACGAGAAGGACGTGGTGCCGGCGCTCAAGAACGAGTTCGGCTACCAGAACGTGATGCAGGTGCCGAAGCTGCACAAGATCGTCATCAACATCGGTGTGGGCGAGGCTCGCCAGAACGCGAAGGCGCTCGACGCCGCGGCCGCCGACCTGACCACAATCGCCGGTCAGAAGCCGGTCATCACCAAAGCCAAACGGTCCATCAACCAGTTCAAGATCCGCCAGGGCGATTCGATCGGCGTCATGGTCACCCTCCGGGGCAATCGCATGTACGAGTTCCTGGACCGGGTCATGAACGCCGCGCTGCCGCGCGTGCGCGATTTCCAGGGTGTGTCCCGGACCGCCTTCGACGGCCGTGGCAACTACAACCTGGGCGTGCGCGAGCAGCTCATCTTCCCGGAGATCGAGTACGACAAGATCGACAAGCTGCGGGGCATGGAGATTTCCATCGTCACCTCAGCTCGCACTGACGAAGAAGGCCGCCGGCTGCTCCAGCTCTTGGGCATGCCGTTCCGAGCGGCTTAAGGAGACTTCATGGCCAAGAAATCGATGATCGCCAAGGCCGCCCGGCCCCCGAAGTTCAAGGTGCAGAAGCACAGCCGGTGTTTCCTGTGCGGCCGCCCGCGATCGTTCATGCGGAAGTTCGGCATGTGCCGCATCTGCTTCCGCGAGCGCGCCTCGCGCGGCGAGCTGCCGGGCGTGGTCAAGTCCAGTTGGTAGGAAAGAACACAGGATGAACATCAGCGATCCCATCGCGGACATGCTGACACGTATCCGGAATGGCATTCAGGCACGACACACGCAGGTCGAGATGCCCTCTTCCAAGATCAAAGTCGGCATCGCGAAGATCCTCAAGGATGAGGGCTACATCAAGGACTACGAGGTCACCAAGGACGTCCCGCAGCCCGTCCTGCGCATCTCCTTGAAGTACACCACCGAGCGCCAGTCGGTTCTCAGCAGCCTCAAGCGGCTGAGCAAGCCCGGCCTGCGCCGGTACACGAAGCGGGACAGCATTCCGCTGGTGCTGGGCGGCATGGGCCTGGTGATCATGTCCACTCCCAAAGGGTTGATGAGCGGCAAAGAGGCCTACAAGAGGAACCTCGGCGGCGAGCTCATCTGCGAGGTCTGGTAGCCATGTCGCGCATTGGCAAGATGCCAGTCACGGTGCCCTCCGGCGTCACCATCGAATTCTCCGGCCAAACACTTTCCGCTAAGGGTCCCAAGGGCCAGCTGGCGATCCAGGTCGCGCCCGAGGTCGAGCTCGTTCAGGAGAACGGGACCATCACCGTGCGCCCGAAAGATGAGTCTGGCCGCACGCATGCCCTGTGGGGCCTGACGCGCACGCTGGTGAACAACCTGGTCGCGGGCGTGTCACAGGGCTTCGAGAAGACGCTCGAGATCGAGGGCGTGGGCTACCGCGCCAACATGCAGGGCAACAAGCTCGTGCTGGCGTTGGGCTTCTCGCACCCCGTCGAGGTGGAGCCTGAGCCGGGCATCAGCTTCACCGTCGAGCCGCCGGCGCCCGGCCGCGTTGCGCGCATCATCGTATCGGGCGCGGACAAGCAGCGTGTGGGCGAGGTCGCGGCGCGTATCCGCCTGCTTCGGCCGCCCGAGCCCTACAAAGGCAAGGGCCTGCGCTACATGGGTGAGTACATCCGCCGGAAGGCTGGCAAAGCTGGCAAGGTGGGAGGCAAGAAGGCTTAGATGTATAAGCAGAACGACGTTCGCGAGGTCCGCCGCCGCAAGCATGCTCGGGTGCGCGCGCGTGTCTCGGGCTCGCCCGAGCGGCCGCGGCTGGCCGTGTTCCGCAGCAGCGCGCACATCTACGCCCAGGTCATCGATGATGTGAACGGCCGCACCGTGGTGGCCGCCTCCGACATCGATCCCGATGGCCGCGCCGCCGCCAAGGGCGACAAGACCGCACGCGCTAAAGCTGTGGGCGGGTTGATCGCCAAGCGGGCCAAGGCCGCCGGCATCAGCAGGGTCGTATTCGACCGGGGCGGATATCTGTATCACGGGCGCGTCAAGGCCCTGGCCGAGGCCGCGCGTGAGGGAGGACTGGAGTTCTGATGGCACGAGTTGATGCCAACCAAGCAAAGATCGAGGAGCGCGTCGTACAGGTGGCGCGCGTGGCGAAGGTCGTGAAAGGCGGCCGGCGCTTCAGCTTCCGCGCCATCGTCGCCGTCGGCGACGGCGAGGGCCACGTCGGCGCCGGCATCGGCAAGGCCAATGAGGTGCCGTCGGCCATCGCCAAGGCCGTGGAAGACGCCAAGAAGAACATGATCGAGGTGCCGATGATCGGCCAGACCATCCCGCACATGGTCACCGTCAACTTCGGCGCGGCGAAGGTCATGCTCAAGCCAGCTCAACCGGGCACCGGCGTGATCGCCGGCGGCGCCACTCGCGCCGTGCTAGAGTCGGCTGGCATCAAGGACATCCTGACCAAGTCGTTGGGCAGCGGCAATCCGGCGAACACGGTGCGCGCCACCATGAAGGCGCTGATGTCGCTGAAGCGGCCCGAGGAAGAGGCCGTGCGCCGCGGCAAGGCTCTGGACGAGATCGTCTCCAAGCGGGTCATCGAGGAGATGCGTAATGCCGTCCCTGCCTAAGCTGCGCGTGACCTGGACCAAGAGCGTCATCGGCGCGAAGGCGCGCCACCGCGCCACGGTGCGGGCCCTCGGCTTTCACCGGCTCCACCAGACGCTCTTCCACGACGACACGCCGTCCGTCCGCGGCATGCTCCACGCGGTCCGGCACCTGGTGCTGGTCACGCCGGCCACCGACGAGGAGGTGGCCGCCGTCGCCGCCTCCGGCGAGGCCAAGAAGACCAAGGCGCCGAGCTTTACGCTCGTGTCGAGTCCCACCGAGAGGCCCGTTCGGGAAAAGCGGGCACCGAAAGCGGTCCGTCCGGCCGGGCGGGCGGGTGGGAAGCCTTCAGCCGAGGCTGAAGAAGCGGCCGCAGTCGCCATAGCCGAGCCGGCCGCTGTCACCGAGGAAAAGCCCGCGCCGAGGCGACCCTTGGCCAAGGCCAAAGCGGCCGCCGAAGCCGCGGCCGCGGCCACCGCCGAGCCCGCGGCCGTGACCGAGGAGAAGCCAAAGAAGGCTCCGGCGAAGAAGGCCGAGCCGGCCGCCAAGCCGAGGGTCGCGCCCAAGGCCAAGGCCGAAGCGGCCACTGAGGCCAAGCCCAAGCGCCCCTCGACACGCGCCAAGAAGGACGCCGAGTCATGAAGTTCCACGAAATCCACGCGCCCAAGCGCCAAACCAAGCGCCGCGTCGGCCGGGGCCATGGATCCGGCCGGGTCAAAACAGCCGGCCGCGGCCAGAAGGGGCAGAGCGCCCGGAAGAGCGGTCCTCCGCGACCGGGCTTCGAGGGCGGCCAGCTGGCCCTCATCAAGCGGCTGCCCTACAAGAAGGGCTTCAAGAACATCTTCAAGGTCCACTACCGCGCCATCAACCTGGACCAGTTGGGGCATTTCGAGGACGGCGCCACCGTCGACCCCGAAAGCCTCCAGAACGCCGGACTGCTGGACGCCAAGACCGAGAAGTACAAGCTCCTCGCTCGCGGCAGCGTATCCAAGAAGCTGACCGTCCGCGCCCACAAGTTCTCCGCTAAAGCCCGCGAGGCGGTCGAGGCCGCCGGCGGATCCATCGAGGAGATCGCGTCCTAAGTGATCGACAACGTCCTCAACGCGTTCCGGATCCCGGACCTCCGGCGCAAGCTGATGTTCACCATCGGGCTGCTCCTCGTATTCCGGGTGGTGGCGCACATCCCCGTTCCGGGGGTGGACATCGCCAAGCTGCGCGATCTCTTCAACAACAACCAGCTGCTTGGCCTGTTGAACCTGTTCTCCGGCGGCGCACTGCAGACCTTCTCAGTAGCCGCCATGGGTGTCTATCCGTACATCACCGCGTCCATCATCATGCAGCTCCTGCTGCCGCTCATTCCCTCCCTCGAGGCCCTCAGCAAGGAGGGCGAGATGGGTCGCAACAAGCTCAACCAGTACACGCGCATCATGACCGTGCCGCTGGCTTTCCTGCAGGGCTTCGGCCAGGTCAGCCTGCTGCAGCGCTCCAACGTCCTTACCAACTTCAACTTGTTCAACAAGGACACGTTCCTGCCCAGCTTCTCCCTGCTGGTGGCCCTGACCGCGGGCACCATGCTGCTCGTGTGGCTGGGCGAGCTGATCACGGAGAATGGCATTGGCAACGGCATCTCGCTGATCATCTTTGCCGGCATCGTGTCGCGCCTACCGCAGGGCATCGGGCAGTCCATCGTGTCCGGCAGCACAGGCTCGAACATCGTCGGCCTGGCGGTGTTCGCGATCCTCGGCCTGGCCACCATCGTGGGCATCGTCTACGTGCAGGAAGGGCAGCGCCGCATCCCGGTGCAGTACTCCAAACGCATCCGCGGCACCCGCATGTACCAGGGCCAGAGCACGCACATCCCGCTGAAGGTCAACTCCGCGGGCATGATCCCGCTCATCTTCGCCCTGTCGATCATGATCTTCCCGGGCACGCTCGCCAGCTACTTCCAGGCCTCCAGCAACCCGTCCGTGAGCAGCTTCGCGGCGGGCGTGGTGAACTTCTTCAACTCTCAGACCGGTCTCGCCTACTGGATTCTGTATTTCCTGCTGACGGTTGCCTTCACGTACTTCTACACGGCTGTGACCTTCCAGCAGCAGAGCCTGCCCGAGAACTTGCAGAAGAACGGCGGCTTCATCCCCGGCATCCGCCCCGGCCGGCCCACCGCGGAGTATCTGAACAAGGTCCTGAACCGCATCACGCTGGTGGGGGCGCTGTTCCTGGGCTTAGTCGCTATCCTGCCCTTCTTCGCCCGCTCGGCCACCAACATTCAGAACCTGGCCATCAGCAGCACCGGCTTGCTCATCGTCGTCGGCGTCGTGCTCGACACCATGAAGCAGATGGAAGCCCAGATGCTGATGCGCAACTACCAGGGCTTCATCAAGTGATCGTCGTTCTGTTGGGCGCGCCCGGCTCGGGCAAAGGCACACAGGGCATGCCGCTGGCCAAGAAGCTTGGACTGGCACACGTCGCCTCAGGCGACATGTTCCGCGAGCACCTGAACGCCGGGACCGAGCTCGGCCTCCTGGCCAAGTCCTACATGAGCAAAGGCGAGCTCGTGCCCGACGACGTCACCGTGCGGATGATCGAGGAGCGGTTGTCCCGGCCGGACGCCTCCGGCGGGGTCATCCTGGACGGCTTCCCACGGACGCTGGCCCAGGCCGAGGCCCTGGACGAGGCCCTGGCCAAGCGGGGCAGGCGGGTCGATGCTGTGCCCTTCGTGCAGGTGTCCACCGACGAGCTGCTGCGGCGGCTGAGCGGCCGCTGGGTCTGCCGCGCCAGCGGACACAGCTTTCACGCCGTCAGCAACCCGCCCAAGCAGCCGGGTGTGTGCGACTTCGACGGCAGCGAGCTCTATCAGCGCGAGGACGACACGATTGAGGTTGCCCGCAAGCGGCTGCAGGTCTACTTCGAGCAGACGCAGCCGGTCGTCGACTACTACCGCGCCCGCGGCGTGCTGGTTGAGATCAACGGCGAACAGAGCATTGACGATGTGTCCCGTGACCTGGTCGCGGCCATTCAGCGGTTGGACCCGCAATCCCCCACGCCGGCGTGATCACCATCAAATCGAAAGCCGAGTTCGATATCATGCGCCGGGCGGGGCGGCTGGTGGCGGAGACGCTCGACAAGCTGCAGGCAGCGGTGAAGCCGGGCATGTCGACGGCTGATCTCGACCGCATCGCCTACGAGCACATCACCAAGCACGGCGGGACGCCTTCGTTCAAGGGCTACCACGGATTTCCGGCTTCGATCTGCACGTCAGTAAACGACGAGGTGGTGCACGGCATTCCCAGCAAGCGCCGCATCCTGGAAGAAGGCGACATCGTCAGCATCGACTGCGGCGCCATCATCGGCGGCTGGCATGGCGACGCCGCTGTGACCGTGCCGGTGGGCCACACGACGCCGGAGATGGATCGGCTGCTCGAGGTGACGAAGAAGAGCCTCTACAAAGGCATCGAGCAGGCCGTGCCGGGCCGCCATCTCGGGGATGTGTCGGCGGCCATCCAGCGTTACGTGGAGAAGCATGGCTACTCTGTGGTGCGCGAATATGTCGGCCACGGCATCGGCCGGCAGATGCACGAGGAGCCGCAGGTACCCAACTGGGGCACCCCTGGCCGGGGCATGCTGTTGAAGGAGGGCATGGCCCTCGCGTTGGAGCCGATGGTCAATGCCGGCAAGGCCGACGTGCGCGTCCTGAAAGATGACTGGACGGTCGTTACCCAGGACGGCGAGTGGTCGGCCCATTTCGAGCACACGGTCGCTCTCACCGGGAACGGCCCGGAGATCCTGACGAAGCTATGACGTCGCTGAGCAAGCCCGGTGACGGACACGCCTGGCGCAGGTCCGGCGGGCGGCAGCCCGCGCAAATTCGAAGGTCGCTGAGCAAGCGCTCTGAAAGGGAACGCTCGAGCAGGGTCGAGGGACGGCAGTCCCTCGATAGATCTCCTTTTACTTGCTTAGCGACTGAAAGGAGCTAAGCAAGTGAAAGTTCAAGCCAGCATTAAAAAACGCTGCGAAAAATGCAAGCCAATTAAGCGCCGCGGTGTTAAACTCATCATTTGCGCCAACCCCAAACACAAGCAAAAGCAAGGCTGAATCATGGCTCGTATCGCGGGAGTTGATATCCCACCGGACAAGCGCATCCAGATCGCGCTGACCTATATCTACGGCATCGGTCCTTCAACCGCCAACCAAATCGTGCACGACTCGCGCCTGAATCCGTCGACGCGCGTCAAGGATCTGACCGAAGAGCAGGTCAACCACCTGCGCGAGATCATCGACAAGGACTACAAGGTCGAGGGCGATCTCCGCCGAGAAGTCTCCATGAACATCAAGCGCCTGACCGAGATCGGCTGCTATCGCGGGCTGCGGCACCGCCGCGGGCTGCCTGTCCACGGCCAGCGCACCCGCACCAACGCGCGCACCAAGCGCGGCGCACGGCGCACGGTTGGCGCCCACAAGAAGGCGGTGAAGAAGTAGCGCATGGCCGAACGACCGAGGCGGCAGCCCCGCCAGCGCAAGCGCGAGAAGAAGTCCATCCCTCACGGCCAAGCGCATATCCAGTCCACCTTCAACAACACCATCGTCACGCTGACGGATCCGCGCGGTAATGTGATCGCCTGGAGCAGCGCCGGCTCGTCGGCCTTCAAGGGCTCTCGCAAGAGCACGCCCTACGCGGCGCAGATCACCGCTGAGAACGCCGCCAAGAAGGCCATGGAGCACGGCTTGCGCGAAGTGGACGTGTTCGTCAAAGGTCCCGGCTCGGGGCGTGAGGCGGCCATCCGGTCACTCCAGGCCACGGGCTTGGTGGTGACTTCCATCACCGACGTGACGCCTATCCCTCACAACGGCTGCCGCCCGCCAAAGCGGCGCCGCGTCTAAGGAGAACCATTGGCTAGATATACCGGACCCCTATGCAAGCTGTGCCGGCGCGAGGGCATGAAGCTGTACCTCAAGGGCGACAAGTGCATGACGTCCAAGTGCCCGGTGGAGAAGCGCCCCAACGTGCTGCCCGGCCAGATTCAAGGGGCGCGCCGCCGCAAGCCGACTGAGTACGGCCTGCAGCTGCGCGAGAAGCAGAAGGCCCGCCGCATCTACGGCGTGCTGGAGCGGCAGTTCCGCCGCCATTTCGAGGACGCCACCAAATCCGTGGGCGCGACCGGCGACCGGCTCATCCAGATCCTCGAGTCGCGGCTGGATAACGTCGTCTATCGCATGGGCTTCGCCAGCAACCGCAACAAGGCCCGCCAGTTTGTGACCCATGGCCATTTCACCGTCAATGGCCGCAAGCTGGCCATTCCCTCGGCGCTGCTCAAGCCTGGCGACGTCGTCGCGGTCAAAGAGAATAGCCGCGATCTGCCGTACTTCAAGGACCTGCCGGAGGACCTGGCGAGCCGCGACATTGCGAGCTGGGTTGATGTGGATTCGAAAAACCTGTCCGGCAAGCTGGTGCGATTGCCCGGCGCCAGGGAGGCGCAGCCAATCCTGAACGAGCAGCTCATCGTCGAACACTACTCACGCAGAATTTGACACAGTGTCCGCCTGGGGCGGAAGAGAGCGAGAACGAACTACGGAAGAGATGATCGATATCACGCTGCCTCGCATTGAGGCCCTCGAGGCCGGCGACACCTACGGCAAGTTCGAGGTGCAGCCCCTCGAGCCGGGCTACGGCATCACGCTGGGCAACGCCCTGCGTCGCGTGCTGCTGGCGTCACTGCCGGGCGCCGCCGTCACATCTATCAAGATCGATGGCGTTTATCACGAGTTCTCCGACATTCCCAACGTCAAAGAGGACGTCACCGAGCTCATCCTGAACACCAAGAAGGTCCGCGTCAAGTCCTACTCCGACGACCCGGTCATGCTGCGGCTGGACGTCAGCGGCCAGCGCGAAGTCACCGCCGCCGACATCTACTGCCCCAGTGACGTCGAGATCGTCAACCCCGACCTGCACCTGGCCACGCTCGACAGCAAGGACGCCCACCTGTCGATGGAATTCACCGTCGAACGCGGCAAGGGCTACGTGCCGTCCGACCAGAAAAACGGCCTGCCTATCGGCGTGATCCCGGTCGACGCCATCTTCACGCCAATCCAGAAGGTCGTTTACAACACCGAGCACACCCGCGTTGGCCAGATGATCAACTACGACCGCCTGCTGCTGGAGATCTGGACCGACGGAACCATGACGCCCACAGAGGCCGTTCAGAAGGGCGCCGACATCCTGGTCAATCACTTCACCCTCATTCGCGACTTCAACCAGGAGCCGCAGGAGGCGGAGAAGCCGGCCATCAGCGCCTACCCGGTGCCGCAGAAGCTGTACGACATGCCCATCGAGGAGCTGGACCTTTCGACTCGCTCGTACAATTGCCTCAAGCGCAGCAACATCACCAAGGTCGGCCAGGTGCTGGCCATGAACGAAGACGACCTGCTGTCGGTCCGCAACTTCGGCCGCAAGTCGCTGGACGAGTTGTACGACCGCCTGCGCGTGCGTGGGCTCATGGACAAAGTACCCGGCGCGACCGAGGCCAAGGGGGCCTAGGCGCGCATGCGACATCGCGTTGCCGGCCGGCACTTCAAGCGCCACACGGGCGCTCGCCTGGCGCTGTATCGCGGCCTGATCAAGTCGCTGCTGCTGCACGAGAAGATCAAGACGACCGAGGCGCGGGCCAAGGAGATCTCCGGCATGGCCCACAAGATCATTACCCTGGGCAAAGATGGCAGCCTCCATTCGCGGCGGCAAATCATCGCCGAGCTCGGGGGCGATCAGCACCTGGCCGCGAAGGTGATTGACGTGCTGGGCCCGCGCTTCAAGGAGCGCCCCGGCGGCTACACGCGCATGGCCGCCCTCGGGCCGCGCGTTGGTGACGCCGCGCCCATGGTCATGCTGGAGCTGGTGGATTAAAGCTCAAACTTCTTGTCGAGTACGACGGTACCGACTTCCACGGCTTCCAGGTCCAGCCCGGCCTGCGCACAGTGCAGGGCGTGCTGCAGGATCTGCTGCTGCAGGTCACGGGAGAACCGATCGTGCTTGAGTTCGCCGGCCGGACCGACGCCGGCGTGCATGCCGCGGGCCAGGTGGTGAGCTTCGAGACCGCCTTCCGCCATGGCCCTCAGCCGCTCAAGCGGGCCGTCAACTCACTGGCGCCCTCGGACGTGGCGATCCTGACCGCCGAAGAGGTGCCGGCGTCATTTCACGCCCGCCGCTCGGCGCGCCAGCGTTGGTACCGCTACAGCGTCTACAACGGCCGCGAGCCGCGGCCCCTGCTGGACCGCTACAGCGCGTTCTTTCCTCAGAAGCTCGACCTTGACGCCATGAATGCCGCCGGCGCCGAGCTGCTGGGGACCCACGATTTCATTGCTTTCGGCGACGTGCCCGGCGGCCGCGACTCGTCGATTCGCCGGCTGGACGAGGCCTCGTCCAAACGCGACGGCGATATGGTCACAATCGATTTGCGGGCCACGGCGTTCCTGAAGCACATGGCCCGCTCCATGGTAGGCCTGCTGCTGCGCGCCGGCAGTGGCGCCATCCAGCCGGCCGAGGCCGGCCGGGTGCTGCGCGAACGAGACCGTCACAAGGCGGGGCCCGTCGCGCCGGCCAAAGGTTTGTGTTTGATGGGAGTTGCTTACTGATGAAGACCTACGTTGCTACCCCCAAGGACATCCAGCGCAAGTGGTACGTCGTGGATGCCGAGGGCAAGCGCCTGGGCATCCTGGCTTCGGCCGTAGCTCGCATGCTGACCGGCAAGACCAAGCCCATGTACACGCCCAACATCGATACCGGCGACTTCGTCGTCGTCATCAACGCGGAGAAGATCGCGTTGTCCGGCGCCAAGGCCGATAAGAAGGTCTACTACCGCCACTCGATGTATCCCGGCGGCCTCAAGGAGACGCCCTATCGGAAGATGCTGGCGGAGCGCCCGGAGCGTGTTATCGAGCTGGCCGTCAAAGGCATGCTGCCCAAGAACAAGCTGGGCGACGCCATGTTCGGAAAGCTCAAGGTCTACGCCGGTCCTAACCACCCGCACACCTCGCAGTCGCCCGAGCCACTCGAAATCGGAGTCAACCGCTAAATGGCAGCACAGCAGTATTTCCACGGCACCGGCCGCCGCAAAGCCTCCGTGGCTCGCGTTCGTCTCTTCCCTGGCGAGGGAGCCGTCATCGTCAACGGCAAGCCGGCCGACCAGTATTTCACCCGCGAGCTCTACCGGCAGGTCATCGAGCATGCCTTCCGGGTGAGCGAGACGCTGGGACGCTTCAACACCACCGTACGGGTGGAGGGCGGCGGGGTCACCGGCCAGGCCGAGGCCATCCGCCACGGCATCGCCCGCGCGCTGTGCCGTGCCGACGAGACCTACCGGCCCATCCTCAGCAAGGCCGGGCTGCTCACGCGCGACCCGCGCGAGCGGGAACGCAAGAAGTACGGGCTCAAACGCGCCCGCAAAGCGCCGCAGTACACCAAGCGTTAGGTCCTGGCATTTTTGGCGCGCTTCCGTTCGTCGTTTGGGTAGGAGGTGCAAAGAATGCCGTGCGTTACTTCGGCGGGCCTGAGGCGGCCTTAGCCGAAGCGGACCGCCTTGGCCCGGCCCCGGCCAACTACGGCCTGCTCCACGCCACACGCGCCGAGCTCCTGCGCGACCTGGGCCGCCTCGCCGAGGCGCGCCCGGCCGACGAACAAGCGCTGGCACTGATCACCAACCCCGCCGAGCGCGGTCTCGTCGAACAGCGCCTCAGCTAGAAGTACGGCACAATACGCGCATGGACGCGCACTTCGGCTACATGGCCATCGTCTCCGACCGACCGCAAGCCCTCGCCGACTACTACGCCAAGTACTTCCAGATGTGGGAGCTGGGCCGGTCCGATGCCGGCGACGTCTCCATCACCGACGGCTTCCTGAACGTCAGCATCCTCAAACAGCGGCCTGGCGTCGAGGGCGCCATGGGCCGGCCCGGCTTGAGCCATTTTGGGATCGCCGTCCGCGACATGCACGAGGTCGAAGCCAACCTCGAGGAGTTCATGCCCAGCGCCGACATCCAGGCCGAGAACGGCGATCTACATCACGGCGAGTACCGCGTCATCAGCCCCAACGGCCTGCCGGTCAGCCTCTCCACCCGGAACTTCGGCGTCGCAGGCACCGCGCGCCGGCTGCCGCGCATCCGCCACTTCGCGACGTCGTTCCCACACGCGCAGAACGACGAGGCCGACTTCCTGACCAAAGTCTTCGGCTTCCGCGAGGTCAGCACCAGCTACGAGCGACGCAAGGCCAACCGGCCCAGCCGCTTCATCGGCGACGGCAACATCTGCCTGGCGCTGCTGGCCATCGGCATGCCCAGCAGCGGCGACGAGCACGAGCGCTACCGCGACGACGAGGAGAGGGCCATCAACAGCAAGACCGGCCTCAACCACTTCGGCTTCGTGGTCGAGAGTACCCAGGCCGTGATGGACAGCATGCCTCCGGAGTTGGCCCGCTGGACCAACCAGCGGCCGGCGCAGCGCGACATGGCGGAATACCGCGTGTTCGACCCCGACCTGAACGCCATCGATCTGTCACAGCACATGGGCTTCGAAGTCGACTACGACAAGTGGGAGAACGCGCGCGGCAGCGGCCTGAGCACCGCCGAGCATCCAAAGGCGCGTTAGGGTTCGCGCTTCCTCAGCTCGTCCAGCGACTCCAGCCCGAAATGCTGAAGGAAGGCCATGGTCGTGCCATACAGCAGCGGCCGGCCTGGGCCTTCCTGCTGGCCGACCTCTTCGATGAGTCCTCGTCCCTCGAGCGTCGCCAGCACGCTGTCGCTGTTCACGCCGCGGATGGCCTCGACCTGCGCCCGCGTCACCGGCTGCTTGAAGGCCACGATGGCCAGCGTCTCCAGGGCCGCCGCGGACAGCCGGACCGACTGTTCCAGCCCAAGGAATGCCTGCACATAGGACGCCGACTCCGGCGCGGTCACCATGCGCACAGTGTTGTTGAGCCGCGCGATGCGGATGCCCCGTTCCCGGTAGTCCTCACTCAGGATCCTGAGCAGATCGTCGACGGCCTCCAGCGGGACGTCGAGCACCTTGCGCAGCTGCAGCAGCTCCACGGGCTCGGCAGCGACGAACAGAATGCTCTCCAACGCCGACTTCAGCTCGGCCATCTCGGGCATAGAAAGAAGGATAGAGGTCAGGGCTCCCCCCGGAGGCGCTCCTCCCAGCGCGTCTGCAGCTCGCCGACCGTCTCGGGCGGCAGCTCCCGTTCCCCATAGCGGGTTGTCAGATAGGCGGCCGTGAGCTGGCCGCCGATTTCCGAGCCGATCTCGTCGTCCAGCACCGGCTCGAACTCCAGCGGGGTCGTCGCGGGCTGCCGCGGCCTCTCGCGATCCCGGCACCAGCGCAGCGCGGCTGCGTAGAGCTGGCGGATGGAGCTGGCCGGCCGGGCCGCCTCACCCTCAGGGCTTTGTTGGTCCCCGGAAGCGCGCCCCAGAGGCCGCCGAAAGGCCCGCAGCAGCTGCTGGAGCTGACTGAGAAACAGCCGCCACGACCACACCGAGCTGTGTTCCTCGTCTTCGGCCGGGTTCCGCCAGCCACGGTAGCGCATTGCCAGCCAGATGGCTACCAGCGTGCCGATCATGGCCAGCACCAGGGCGACCAGCACCGGCAGGGGCAAGTGGGCCTGCAGCCATGCCAGGAGTTGAGCGTCGACGTTCCGAATGGGCCGCTGTCGGCTGAGCAGGCGCTCGAGAAAGCCTTGCCCGGAGTCGAAGCGCAGCAGCCCGAACAGCCACAGCAGCGCCGGCCCGAGCCAGTTGGCGGCGACGTAGATGGCGGTGTTCCAGATGAATCCCGCGACCGCGCCGATGACCCGCAACATGCTCAGCAGGATGTCGCCAGCCCCGAAGCTGACCAGTCCCACGAGGCCCACGATCGCCGCGCTGATGCCGCCCAGCAGGCCCAGCCAGGTCCCATCCATGCCGTTGCTGGCACGCCGGAAGGCGTGCTCCTCCATCTCCTGCTGGCGAATGAGCGCGAGCCAGCCCAAACCCAGCAGCAGGTACAGGGCGATCAGCGGCCCCAGCTGCTGCCGGTCGGCCTCGAATGCGGGCACCCTGGCCACGATAAGCAGGCCCAGCAGCGCCAGGAACGCCCCGAAGCCGCCGAGAAACCAGCCGGCCGCCACCTGTGAATTGAGCTCGCCCAAAGCCAGCCAGATGCCCCGGCCGAGCAAGACACATGCCGCCAACCAGGCCACGCCGACCGCGTGGTAACGCCACATGAACACCACGAACAAGCCGATGACCACGCCCGAGAGGCCGTACTGCCGCAGCCATTGCGGCCCCCACATGGTCCGGTCGAGGAAGCGCCCGATGAGGGTCGGGCCGAGGATGAGCGCCAGCAGCCAGGCGTAGGGGTACCGCATGGCGGCGGTCGTGTCGCCGCTGGCCAGGAAAAAGCTGAACCAGGCGTACATCCACAGCGACTCCAGCAGCGCGCTCGCGCCGGGGATGAGCCCGTCACGCAGCCAGCTGTACATGGTCCTGCTGCTCCCAGTAAGGGTCGTACTCAATGGTCAGCACCGGCACGCCCTCCAGCCGTGGCGCCGTGACCGGGCTGGTCTTGACGAACCACACCGTTACCGGCCGCTTCCGGCGCACGCTGTCTATGGCCGCCAGCAGCCGTTGATCGAAGCCGGCGGTGATGACCACCACACTGGCCTCCAGCGGTAGGCCGGCGGACTCCCGCAGCAGCACCTCGCCGATGCGGCTGTCGGCGTGCGGCGAGGCCAGGGCGAGGGATTCCAGGATGCGGTGGAGCTGGTTCGGATCTTCGCTCACCGGCACGCGCAGCGCGCCGCCCTCGCCGCAGGCGCCGTCGCCGAACATGCCCACCGGGTACTTGTGCTCGAGGCCCCAGCGAGCCAGCGAAGCCGCCAGGCTGATGCAGAACTCCAACTCCTGCATGCCTTCGCTCACCCACGTGATGGCCGGCACGCGGAAGTTCAGGAAGATCGCCAGCGCCAGGTCGGTCGTCGGCTCGAATACTCGGACGAGCAGCTCCTGGGCGCGCGCCGTCGCCCGCCACTCGACGTGCTTCAGCGGGTCACCCGGCTGGTAGCTGCGCACCCCGATCGTGCGGCTGGGATCGGTCAGGATGATCCGGTCCACGCTCTGCATGCCGACGATCCGCCGCGAGGCCGGCAGCGGCAGGTCCAACTCGAAGACTTTGGGATAGATCAGCAGCCAGTCGGATTCTGGGAAGTGGACGCGCCGGCTGGTCCAGCCCAGCAGGTCGCCTGACTCCAGGCTGCTGGGGCCGAACTGGAACAACCCGCGCCTCCGGCAGGCCACGGTGTATCGCCTCACGATCTGCTCGTAGGGCAGCATCGGCAGGAGGTTCCGCAGGTAGCCCCAGCGCCCTGACGGCTCATCGATGATTCGCGCATTGGGCATGGGCAGCCTGAGCGGCACCAACTCCTCGCTCTTGAGCCAGGTCAGCGGCAGCAGCTTGCGGTTGGCGATGCGCAGGCTGAGGGTGATCTCCTCACCCCAGGCAGCCTTCGGCGCGCTGAGTCCGCGGTCGTATTCCAGGCCGCTCAAGCAATAGCGGTCCCACAGCATCTCCGCGCCGCCCAGGATCAGGCCGAACAACCCGGCCAGCGTCAACAGCGGCTGTCCGAGCCCGATCCCGACGCCGGCCGCCAGGACCAGGATGACCATCCAGATGCGGTTGACGATCACGGGCGGCCCGCTTAGGCGTCGGCCTCCACCGGTACCGGCACGGTCTCGCACAGCGTGGCCACGACGTTCTCGGCGCTCGTACCGCGCAGCCTCGCCGCCGGGCTCAAAATGAGCCGGTGCACGAGCACCGGCGCCGCGAGATGCTTCACGTCATCGGGCAGGACGTACTCACGGCCTTCAATCAGCGCCCATGCCTGGCACCCGCGGTACAGAGCGAGCCCCGCCCGAGGGCTGGCCCCAAGCGAGAGGTCGGCATGGCCGCGTGTCGAGCGCACCAGGCGCACGATGTAGTCCCGCACGTCATCGGCGACGTGGACCTGTCCTCGACGCCGCTGCCAATCCTGCAAGTCGGCCGGGCTGGCCACCGGCTTCAGATCGGGCAGGGGATCGCTGGCGGCGAAGCGCTCCAGCACCAGCGCCTCCTCGTCCTCCTCGGGATAGCCTACCTGAACCTTCAGCAGGAAGCGGTCGAGTTGGGCCTCGGGCAGTGGGAAGGTGCCCTCCAGCTCAACGGGATTCTGGGTCGCCGCCACCAGGAACGGCCGCGGCAGGGGCAGGCTGTGGCCTTCAACGCTGACCTGGCGCTCCTCCATCGCTTCCAGCAGGGCCGACTGCGTGCGAGGCGTGGCGCGGTTGATCTCGTCGGCCAGCAGCAGGTTGGTGAACACCGGCCCTGGCCGGAACTCGAACTGCGCCGTTTGCTGGTTGAAGACCTGGGAGCCGGTGACGTCCGAGGGCAGCAGGTCAGGCGTAAACTGGAGCCGACGGAAGGAGCAGTCCAGGCTGGCGGCCAGGGTCTTGGCCAGCAGCGTCTTGCCGACGCCCGGCACATCCTCGACCAGGACATGGCCCTCGCATAGCAGCGCCACCAGCAGCAGCTTCGCCACGTCCCGCTTGCCCACGATGACGCGGTCGACGCTGTCCAGCAACGGCTCGAACGCCGTCGCCTCGCTGATGGCCATGTGCCGGAATGTTAGCGACTAAGCACTATCTGCCCGAATGCGCTGAGCTGCCACACGCGGATGCGCGCCTGCTTGAGCAGCTCCAGCACGGCCAGGAAGGTCACGATCACGTCCTCTACGCAGCGGCAGTCTTCGAGCAGACGCTCGAAGGGCAGCGTGCGGGCCGCGCTGAGACCTTCCTCGATGGCGGCAATGCGGTCGGCTTGGGTGACGCGCGGGCCGGCTGGCGCCGGCTCCTCCGCCATCTGCTGCAGGGCGCGGTCGAGGGCCTGGCGGAAGCTGGCGATGAGGCGGTCCAGCTCGAGGCCGGTGAGCTTGACCACCGGCGGGACATCCTCGGGCGGGCCGCCGGCCCGGGCGTAGCTCTGGCCTCGGCTGTCCTTGAGCTCGCGCAGCCGCTCGGCGAGCTGCTTGAAGCGACGGTATTCCTCGAGCTGCCGCGCCAGCTCTTCGGCGGGGTCCTCGGTCTCCTCGGCCTCTACCGCGGCCTCAGGCCTGGGCAGCAAGCTCCGCGACTTGATCAGCAGCAGCTTGCCGGCCACGACCAGGAATTCGGCGGCGGCCTCGATCTTCATCTCGGTACGCATGAGGCCGAGGTAGTGCATGTACTGGTCGACGACCAGCACCAACGACACGGCGGAGATATCCAGCTCGTTGCGCTCGATTACATGGAGCAGCAGATCGAGCGGCCCCTCGAAGATAGGCAGCTTGACCGGCAGGAGCTTGTGCCCGGGGGTCAGGCGGCCGCTCCATCCGGCCCAGGTGCCTCCAGCAGGCTGGCGGGCGCCAGGGGCATCAATGCAGTGCGTCCGCCCGCTGCAAGGCCGCCCCCCTGGCATCTGAAGCCGGCGAATGATGCTCCGCAATCAGCCGAATCACGTCCGAGGGCAGCCCGGCCTCAGCGGCGAGCGCAGCTCCCGCGGAAGCGTGGTTCGCCAGCGCCGCGACCGGCGCGACCCGCGCCCCGAGCGGCCGCACCACGGCCGGCGCGAACGTCTCCAGCAGCGTCATCAGCACCCGCCAGCCGGGACCGGGCGGCGCCAAGCTCTTGCCCGCATCGTGCAGCAGCCCTGCCAGCAACAGATCCCGGTCCGAGCCCCAGCCCCACGCCTCGAGCGTGCTGGCCACCGCCAGCCCCTCGAACTGGTCCGCCGGTGCCATGCGGTCGAAGAGCGCCGCCTCCCAGGGCCGGAGCCACATCGGCGCCGACAGCGGGCGGCGGACCTGCAGATGCCACGCCAGCTGCCGCGCGGCGTGGATCAAACCCCCAGGAGCAGCCGCTCGAGCAGCCGCACCGGCGGCCCGAGGATAAGCCCCAGCACATTGAGGCTGCGCATCCCGGGGATGAGCTGGGGCAGGAAGATCAACAGCATCAGGATACCTGGTCCCCAGTGGGCGTACTGCGCCAGCTTGCTGCCAAGCCCTCGCGGGGCGATGTTCGCCAGCACGTTGAAGCCGTCAAGCGGAAACAACGGCAGCAGATTGAACACCGCCAGTCCGATGCTGATAGCCAGCAGCTGGGCCACGAACATCTCCGCCAGGCTGCCGCGCTCCAGTACGCGGCCCCGCAGCACCAGTCCGCAGACGACCGCCGTCAGCAGGTTCGCCGCCACCCCGGCCCCGGACACCAGGGCCATGCTGAGCCGGCCGTTCCGGAGGTTGGCCGGGTTCACCGGCACCGGCTTGCCCCAGCCGATGCCGAAGCCGCTGATCAGCATGATCAGCAGCAGCAGCGTGCCGATGGGGTCCAGGTGCCGGATGGGATTGAGGGACAGCCGGCCAAGCTGTTTTGCCGTGACGTCGCCCTGGGCGTTGGCTACGAAGGCGTGGCTGAACTCGTGGACGTCGATTGCTACCAGGAAGGCCGCGATGCCAACCACGAGGGATAGCGGAATGGCCGGCACGTCCGCGCGAGTATAACGATAAACTGCGCCTATGCCCCCTCGCGTCACCGTCTACTCCGACTTCATATGACCGTTCTGCTTCGTTGGCAAGTCGCGTGTCGACCGCCTCGCCCGCGAGCACGGGCTCGAAATCGAATGGAAGGGATTCGAGATCCATCCGGAGGTCCCGCCCGAGGGCGCGCCGCCGCGCCCCGGCTACGAGAAACTCGGCGAGCACGTTGCCCGGATGGCCCAGGACGAGGGTCTGGACATGAGCCGCCCGCCTTTTCGCTCCAATTCCCACCTGGCCCTCGTGGCCGACCTGTTTGCCCGAGACGCGCGTAAGCAGGAGCCTTTCCATACCAATATGTTCAAGGCGTACTGGCAGGAGCACCGCAACATCGGCGATCGCGACGTCGTGCTCGACGTCGCCCGCCAAAGTGGGCTCGATGCCGCCGCGCTGGCCCAAGCGATCGACGATCGGCGCTACGAGCCGGAACTTGCCGGCGTCTACGACGAGTGCAACCGCTACGGCATAACCGGCGTGCCGACGTTCATCATTGGCCGCTACATGGTCGTCGGCGCCCAGCCGTACGAGATGCTCGAGAGGGCCCTTGATCTGGCCGAGCAGGAAGAACGAGCCCCGGCCTAGCGTTCCACGATTCGGTTCCGCAGGACCCCGATCTTCTCGATCTCGGTCTCCATCACGTCGCCGTTCTTCAGAAACTCGGGCGGGTTTCGGGCAAAGCCAACGCCCGACGGGGTGCCCGTCGAGATCACGTCTCCCGGCTCGAGCGTCACCACCTCGGTGATGTCCGCGATCTGCGTTGGAATGTCGAAGATCATCAGCGACGTATTCGAGTCCTGCTTGATCTCGCCATTCACGCGGCAGATGACCCGCAGATTCTCGGGGTTGCCGAGCTCGTCGGGGGTAATCAGCCACGGGCCCATGGGCGAGCCCTTGTCGAAGGCTTTTCCCTTGAACCACTGCCCGCCGTGCCGCCGCTGCAGGTCGCGCACTGAAAAGTCGTTGAAGATCGTGTAGCTGTGCACGTACTCGTAGGCCCTGTCCTTGGGCACGTGCTTGGCCGCCCTGCCGATGATCACCGCCAGCTCGACTTCCCAGTCGTACTTGGTTGACACCGCGGGCTCGATGACGATGTCGTCGTATGGCCCGGTGACCGCCGTGGGCGGTTTGCTGAACCACACCGGGTATTCCGGCAGGTCAGCGGTACGCACGCCGGCGCGGGCGCCCTCGGCTACATGCTCCTTGTAGTTCAGACCCAGGCAGAAGACGTTCTTCAGCGGCCGCGGAATAGGCGCCAGTAGCTGCACCTGGTTGAGGGGCGCCTTAGCCGCCGTCTCGGCCGCGCGCCGCGCGCCGTCCAGCGCCTGCTGCCCGCCGGCGATGAGCGCATTCATGTCAGGCGCCACGGCCGAAACGTCGGCCACTTGATCGCCCACCACCACGCCGACCTTGTCCTGCCCCTGGTAGCGGTACGTCACTAGTCGCATAGCCGCATCGTACCATCAGCACTCCTTCTCGGTGTCTGCTAGCAGTCTATTGACGAGACTGCTAAAATGAAGCTCGATCCAAAACCCCAAATTTTCAGGAGGTGGGCCCGACGATGGCTCTATCGACTGCCACGAAGATCACACCCCTGGGCGACCGGGTGCTGGTGAAGCCACTGGAGCGAGAGGAGATCTCCAAAGGCGGCATCGTCCTGCCGGACACCGCGAAGGAGAAGCCGCAGGAGGGCACCGTCCTCGCGGTCGGCTCCGGGCGCGTTCTGGAGGACGGCACCAAGGTCCCCATGGAAGTGAAAGCCGGCGACCGGGTTCTGTACGGTAAGTACGCCGGCACCGAAATCAAGATCGGCGACGAGGAGCACCTCATCCTGAGTGAGCGCGACATCCTCGGCGTCGTCGCATAGGAGGATTCACATGCCCAAGATGCTGGCGTTCGACGAAGAAGCGCGGCGCCACCTGAAAGCTGGCGTCGACGCTATGGCCGACGCGGTCAAGGTCACGCTCGGCCCCAAGGGCCGCAACGTGGTGCTCGACAAGAAGTTCGGCGCACCCACGATCACCAATGACGGCGTCACCATCGCCAAGGAAATCGAGCTGGAGGACCCCTACGAGAATATGGGCGCCCAGCTCCTCAAGGAAGTTGCCACCAAGACGAACGACATCGCCGGCGACGGCACCACGACCGCCACGGTGCTGGCTCAGGCCATGATCACCGAGGGCCTGCGCAACGTGGCCGCGGGCGCCAACCCGATGATCGTCAAAAACGGCATTCAGAAAGCGGTGGATGCCGTCGTGACCGAGATCAAGGCTAAGAGCAAGCAAGTCACCACCAAAGAGGAAACCGCCCAGGTGGCGACCATCTCGGCCGCCGACCCGGAGGTTGGCCAGCTCATCGCCGACGTCATGGAGAAGGTCGGCAAGGACGGTGTCATCACTGTCGAGGAGTCCAAGGGCCTCAAGTTCGAGACCGACTATGTGGAAGGCATGGAGTTCGACCGGGGCTACATCTCGCCCTACATGATCACCAACGCCGACCGCATGGAGGCGGAGCTCGAGAATCCGTACATCCTCATCACCGACAAGAAGATCTCGGCCATTGCCGACGTCCTGCCGGTCCTCGAGAAGCTGGTCCAGGTCGGCAAGACGCTGCTGGTCATCGCCGAGGACGTCGAGGGCGAGGCGCTGGCGACCATGGTCGTAAACAAGCTCCGCGGCACCCTCAACATTCTCGCGGTCAAGGCGCCTGGCTTCGGCGACCGGCGCAAGGCCATGCTGGAGGATATTGCCATCCTCACCGGTGGCACGGTCATCTCCGAAGAGGCCGGCTTCAAGCTCGAGAACGCGCAGATCAGCCAGCTCGGCCAGGCCCGCCGCGTGACCAGCAACAAGGACAAGACGGTCATCGTCGAGGGCAAGGGCGATCAGAACGCTATCCAGGCCCGGATGAAGCAGATCAAGGCGCAGATCGAGGAGACCACCTCGGACTACGACCGCGAGAAGCTGCAGGAGCGGCTGGCCAAGCTGGCCGGCGGCGTGGCCATCATCAAGGTTGGCGCGGCGACCGAGGTCGAGCTCAAGGAGAAGAAGCACCGCGTCGAGGACGCCCTGTCGGCCACCCGCGCGGCCGTCGAGGAAGGCATCGTAGCCGGCGGCGGTGTGGTCCTGGCCCAGGCCAGTAAGGCGCTCGACGGCCTCAAACTCGAGGGCGACGAGCGGATCGGCGTCAACATCGTGCGCCGCGCCCTGGAGGAGCCGCTGCGCCAGATCGCGCGCAACGCCGGGCAGGAAGGGTCAGTCATTGTCGAGCAGGTCAAGAAGGCTGAGGCCGGCCAGGGCTACGACGCCCTGAACGACCAGTTCGTCGACATGTTCAAGGCCGGCATCATCGACCCCGCCAAGGTGACGCGCTCCGCGCTGGAGAACGCGGCCTCCATCGCTTCGATGCTGCTGACTACGGAGACGCTGGTCACGGACAAACCGGAGAAGAAAGAGGCGGCCGCAGCGCCGCCCATGCCGGAGTACTAGACGGAGGGCAAGCGCAGGACACAGTCCTGCGTGGCGTGAGCGGGCGGGTGAGCGCCGCGGTGTTCACCCGCCCGCCCGTAGGGCGTCCTCGGCCGACATGATGCCTTTGACCGCCAGCGGACCCGGCCAGATCGACCGCAGCCATTCCAGGTCCTTCCATGTGACTGCCGGCTCGAATTGCGAGTTGACGAAGCCGGCCAGCGAGAAGGCGCCCCCTTGCGAGCCGCCCGCCGTCCCGGCGACGTTCACGAAATCGATGCGCGGGTGGCGCGCCATCCCGAACCACCAGCGCCGACATGCTGCTCAGCACAAACAGCGCACCCGTCCGGGCGGCGGCACGGGCCGCTCGGATCTCGCCTCGCGGCGCGGCCATGCCGCACAATCCGGTCGGAGCCAGGATCAGCGGCGTGCTGAGGCGCTGGCCGAGCACCGACACCGACTGGTCGAGGTTGCGCGCGTCGACCAGCACCCGCGGGCGAAAGGTAATCCGCTCGAACGCCGCAGTATTCTGGCGGAGCGTGATTTCGTCCTCCGCCCCGCCGTCGATGAAGTCGAACACTGCACGCGGCAACCTGCGTTTCGCAAGCTTGCGCAGGTCGTCAATGTTAACGACGGTCATATAAGCGGCTCTCTATACGTGTCGGAAAACTCTGACAAAGAGTTGACATCTACGTTGATGGTTTCGTAAAGTAACCGGCGCTTTCAGTCCGCGCCCCTGAGTGCAATTGTTTGGGGCGCGAGGGGGGAAATCAAGATAGCAGCGCCCGCGCTGATCTTCGTGTGGGCGGGGAGAGACACGTACTGAGAAAGCGGACCACGCTGTTCGCGACCGTGGTCGCGGCGTTGCTTGGGGCCTTGGCCACTCCGGCCGAGGCTGCCGATCAGCCTGCTTCGCCGCCGGCAGACTACGCGATCGAGAACGGCCATTTCTATTCGCAAGGCGCGGGCGGCCAGGCCAAAGGTGGCGGCTACAGCCTCACCGACGAGGGCGGGATCCCGATGTGGTCGGAGTTCAGCCGGCTGGGCGGAGTCGACCAGCTTGGCTATCCCATCTCTGGGCGCTTCCTACTTGCTGGCCAGGTGGTGCAGCTGACGCAGAAGGCCGGGTTGGTCTGGCTGCCCAACGCGGGCCAGGTGCGGTACCTCAACATCTTCGGTTTGCTGCACGACGCCGGCAAGGATCCCTGGCTGGCGCAGAAGGGCATTCCGCCTCAGGCCAGCAGGCCGGACGAGGCCGGTAAGCCGTGGGACCAGATCGCGCAGAAGCGTTACCAGCTGCTGGATCTCCATCCCAACGTCAAGTCCGCCTATTTCGCCATGTACGACCCGGTCAACATGTATGGCCTGCCCGCGTCCAACTGGCTCGAGCAGCCCATCGCTTCCACGCTCCGCTTCGAACGCGTTGCCTTCCAGGAGTGGAAGCAGAACATGCCCTGGGCGCCGGCCGGGACGGTCCAGCTGGCCAACGGCGGCGAACTCCTGAAGGAGAGCGGCGTGCTCGGGCCACTGCCGTTCGCGCCGCAGCCGCCGCCTCCGCCAGCGCCGCAGACGGTGCCGGCCGGCACGGCCACGGTCAGCTTCTACGCCGACACGTTCGTAGGCCGCGGGACTTCGAGCGGGCAGGTTTTCCGCCAGGACGACCTGACCTGCGCGTCCAACTCCTTCCCGCTGGGCACGCGGCTGCGGCTGACGACGCTCGACGGCACGCGCTCCGTGGTCGTGGTCAACAACGATCGGCCTGCCGCGTGGAACGCGCGCATAGACCTTACGAAGGCCGCGTTCGCGGCGCTCTACCCGTTGGGCCGCGGCATCGGTACGGTGAACGTCGAAATCGTTAAATAGGGGGTAGTGACCAACCCTCAGGGGCTCGTCTGCTTCGCCTGTGGCGAAGTCAACACCCCCGACAGCCGCTTCTGCAAGTTCTGCGGCCGGGCCCTGGTCGAGGAGCGCCAGCGCCCCACTGTCGCCGGCGACCCTCGCAACCGCCTGCTCCTGTGGCTGGTGCTCATCCTGCTCGTAGCTCTCGTCGTGTTCTTCATATTCGGGCTTCTGACGAGCAAGGTCTTTCGCTAGCCATAATGAGACGTATGGCCACCGAAGAAGAGGTCAAGGAAGCGCTCAAGCAGGTCTACGACCCTGAGCTCGGCATCAACGTCGTGGACCTCGGCCTGGTGTACGGCACCGACATCGACCAAGAGGGCAATGTCCACGTCACCATGACCCTCACCTCCCCCGGATGTCCCATTGGTCCCATGGTCGGCGAGATGGTCCAGGACGCGCTCGCGCCCGTCGTGGGGGACAGGCGGGTCGACGTCGACATCGTCTGGAGTCCGCCCTGGCGGCCCGAGATGATGACCGAGGAAGCCAAGCTCGAACTCGGTTACGGAGGTCTCTGAAGCGGTGCCGATTTGCGTCCCGCCTGGCATGTAGCGGCCCTATAATTCCGCCAACATGGTGTCCGCCAGCCCGGTCGAACAGATCAAGGGCAAGGTCGACCTGGTGCAGCTGGTGGCGGGCTACGTGCCGGGCCTCAAGAAGTCGGGCCGCAACTGGTGGGTCTGCTGTCCCTTCCACGCCGAGAAGACGCCGTCCTTCTGCATCTGGCCGGAGGACGACCGCTGGAAATGTTTCGGCTGCGGCGCCGGCGGCGACGTCTTTGAGTTCGTCAAGCGCATCGAGAACGTCGATTTTCCCGGAGCGCTCAAGCTGCTGGCGGAGAAGGCCGGTGTGCAGCTGGAGGACCGCCCGTGCAAGCCGGAGGACGCCGCCCGCAGGCGCCGCTTGCTGGAGCTGAACGCAGCCGCCAGCCTGTGGTTTCACAAGATGCTGCTCGAGCATCCCGCCGGCGCCGTCGGTCGGGAATTTGCTGAGCAGCGCCACCTGGCCCATGAGACCGTCACCGCGTTCCAGCTCGGCTATGCGCCGGACAGTTGGGACGCCCTTCGAACTCACCTCGTCGAGCGTGGCTATTCGGTCGAAGAGCAGCTCGCCGCGGGTGTGCTCCACGAGAGCGACCGGGGCCAGCCCTACGATCGTTTCCGCAACCGCTTCATCTATCCGATTCGCGACGCCGGTGGCCACATCGTGGGCTTTGGCGGCCGCGAGCTTGGCGACGACAAACGATCGGCCAAGTTCATCAACTCGCCCCAAACTGAGCTGTTCGACAAGAGCGCGACCCTGTACGCCCTCGACCGGGCCAAGAACGCGATCCGCCAGCGCGATCAGGTGATCATCGTCGAGGGCTACATGGACGCCATCATGGCCCACCAGCATGGGGAAGAGAACGTCGTCTGCTCCATGGGCACCAGCCTGACCGAGCGCCAGCTCGATCGGATCAAGCGGCTCACGACCAACCTCGTGCTGGCGCTTGACCCTGACACCGCCGGTGACATCGCCGCTGGACGGGGCGTAGAAGTCGGCGAGCAGGTGTTCGATCGCGAGGTCGTGCCGACGCTGACCTACAGCGGCTTGATCAGATATGAAGCCCGGTTGAAAGCGGACATCCGTGTGATGAGCCTGCCCCGCGGCAAGGATCCGGACGAGGTCATCCATGAGGATGTGGGCCTCTGGCGGCAGCTTATCCAGGACGCGCTTCCGCTGCTGGAGTACAAGTTCCAGGCGATCGTTGCCAAACATGATCTGTCGAACGCCCGCGGCAAGAACGCGCTGGTCGAAGAGCTTGGCGCCGAGCTGGCCCTGATCACCGATCGGGTGCAGCTTGCCCATCACATCGGCAAGATCACGCAACACGTGGCCGGCTTGGCTGGCGTCTACCAGCTGCGCGAAGCCGACCTTCACGAGGCGGTTACCCAAGCGAGGGCGCGGAGGCAGGCCAAGGCTCGCGGGGCTGCGCCCCACGATGGTCCGCCAGAGGAGGCGGCCTCGCATACGCGGCCGGACTCCCGGCCGTCCACCCGCCTTGATCTTGAGGACTTTTTGGTAATGCGGGCTCTCCGCTACCTTGACGATGTCCGTATCTGGAGCCAGAATTTCGGCACTGACGAGGTCGTCAAAAGCGAAAATCGGGAGGTCCTGCAGTTCCTGCTCAAGCGACTGGCCAGCGATGCCGATCCCGGCGAGATGCCGGAGCCCATTGCTCGGCACATGGCCTATCTGCAGGAGCTCGCCCTGCGCGAGCCCGAGATTCCCGAGGCCAGCCGCGCGGCTGAATTCGAACGGCTGATTTTGAAGCTGCGCGAACAGGCCGCCATGCGCAAACAAGCAGAGCGCGCGACCCTGCTGTCCCAGATTCCCGATGGGCGCGCCCGAGACTTGGAGTTGGGGGCACTGGCGGACCTCGACGCTTTGAGGCAATCCAAGGACGAGCTCAGCCGGCGCACGCTCCTCGCCACTAGTTGAATCGCCCTTACCGTCATGGCTGAGCAGACCGAAACAGCACCACTGACCCCCGAGGCTCTCCTCGAAAAAGCCAAGAAGCTCAAGGTCCTCACCGAGCAGGAGATCGACCTTGTCTTTGCCGACCGCGAGGGCACGGATTATCTCGACTTTCAGGCCGAGCTGCGCGAGCTGGGCGTCAAGGTCATTCCCCTGGACCCTGAGGATCTCGACGCCGCCGCCGAAACCTGGGATGAGTCCAAGCTCGAAGAGATCGAGATCGAGCCGCTGTCCGCATTGGAGGCGCTGGCGGAGTCTGAAGCCGAGAGCGTCGACGACCCGGTCCGCATGTATCTGCGCGAGATCGGCAAGGTCGCCTTGCTCAGTGCAGAGGAAGAAGTCTCACTGGCCAAGCGCATGGAGCGCGGTGAGCTGGCTGAGCGCGGCAGTAATGGGAATGGCCGGCGGGACATCGACGCTATCCAGGACGGCATAGAGGCCCGCCGCAAGCTCACCGAGGCCAACCTGCGGCTGGTCGTCAGCGTCGCCAAGAAGTACCTTGGCCGCGGCATGTCCCTGCTCGACCTCGTGCAGGAAGGGAACATCGGCCTCATCCGGGCGGTGGAGAAGTTCGACTACCACAAGGGCTACAAGTTCAGCACCTACGCCACCTGGTGGATCCGGCAGGCGATTACTCGCGCCATCGCCGACCAGGCGCGCACGATCCGCATCCCGGTGCACATGGTCGAGACCATCAATAAGCTGGTTCGTGTCCAACGGCGCCTCCTCCAGGAGCTGGGCCGCGACCCCACGGGCGAGGAGATCGCCGTCGAGATGGAGCTCTCGCCCGAGCGTGTGCGCGAGATTCAAAAGCTTTCTCAGGAGCCGGTCTCGCTCGAAACCCCTATCGGCGAGGAGGAGGACAGCCACCTGGGCGACTTCATCGAAGACCGAGGCGCCCTGGCCCCGGCGGACGCCGCTTCGCATCAGCTACTGAAGGAGCAGGTTGAGGACGTGCTCGATTCGCTCAGCCAGCGCGAGCGTAAGGTGCTGCAGCTGCGCTTCGGTCTGGAGGACGGCCGCAGCCGCACCCTTGAAGAAGTTGGCCGCGAGTTCAAAGTTACTCGCGAACGGATCCGGCAAATCGAAGCGAAGGCGCTGCGCAAGCTGCGGCATCCGACGCGCTCGCGCAAGCTCAAGGACTACCTGGAATAGGCCTCAAGTCGCCAGCGTAACGTCCGTCGCCGCGGCCCTGGACGCCCCAGGGCTGCAGGTCGCCGAAATCCTCGCTCAGCGCCGGCACTCGACGGTTTATCGCGCCGTCCATGGTGGACGGAGCTACGCCTTCGTTGTTCGCCAGGGACTGGCCGAGGACGAGCTTCGCCAGGCCGTGCGGCAATCCTGCACGCTGGCTCGTGTTCGCCACCCGGCGCTGCCCCGCGTGCTCACCGTGGGGCGAGCGGAGGATTGCGCGTACGTCGTCAGCGAGCTCATTCGCGGCCAAACGCTCGCCGCCGCTCTGGCCGGGAGCCCCTGGCCGGAGCACCGCGTCGTGAGCCTTGGCCGCACCCTGGCCGACGCGCTGGCAGCCCTGCACCGGCTCGGGCTCGCCCACGGACAGGTGAACCCGGAGAACGTCGTATTGATGCCGTCCGGCCCGCCTATGCTGGTTGGGTTCGACTTCTCGGGCGGTAGGCAGCGCCCCGCCGCCGGCCAGTCGGACCTCTACGCGCTGGGCGCGCTGCTGTTCGAGTGCGCGGCAGGCCAGCCGCCGAGCGGGCCGGCTGGAATCGGCGGACAAGCCCCGCCGCTGCGCGATGTCAACCCCGGCATCTCGCCGGCGCTTTCGGCCGTAATAGCCAAGCTGCTGGCGTCGGAGCCCAGCGAGCGGTACACATCCGCCGAGAGCTTGCTGGCCGATCTTGACGTCATCCCGCTCCTGGACTCAACAGAGCGGGCGGCGGCTAGCCGCCCGCAGCCTGTTGGCGTGCTTGTCGGGCGAGACGCGGAGCTGCGCAGGCTGCAGGCGCATTGGGACAAGGCGCTGGCCGACACCGGGCAGGTCGTGGTCATCCGGGGACCGACCGGCAGCGGCAAGACACACCTGGCGGAGGCCTTTCTCCAGGGCATCGCCAACACCGGCCGCCTCGCGCTCGCCGGCCGCTGCGCGCAGGATGAGCCGGCGCCATTCGGCGCGCTGCGCGGGGCCTTCGAAGGTTGGCTGGCGGGTTTCGGTCGCCTGCCGGCGGCGGAGCGCTCGGCGGCCGAGCAGCGCTTGCGCATCGCTGCCGGTGATTTCGCCTCTTTGCTGGCCCTGTTCTCGCCGGCGTTCGCGGCCACCTTCCCCGACGTCGCGCCGGCCGCCGAGACCGAGCTCCTGCACGAGCGCTTTTACGATATCCTGGCCAACTTCGTACTCAAGCTTGCCGGCTGCTACGGCGGCTTGGCGCTGTTCGTCGATGACCTGCAGTGGCTGGACAGCTCCACCGAGCAGGTCTTGCGGAGGCTCGAGTCGCGGGTAGCAGGTGCGCCGCTGCTTTTGCTCGCCTCGGTTCGAACCGGGTCAGCAAGCGCGCCTCAGGAAGTCTTGGGCGTGCGTCCCCGGTCGATTCGCCTCGACCGGCTGTCGAGCGCAGCCACCGCGCGCATGGTCGCGGCGCTCCTGGGAGTCGACGAGGCGCCGGCCGAGATCGCCGCGCACGTCGTGTCCTGGACCGGCGGCAACCCGCTGGCTATCGTGGAGTACCTCGAGGCGCTGATCGACGCCGGCGTTCTCCTGCCGCGCTGGGGCGCCTGGACCCTCGACGCGGCCGGGCTCGAGCGCATCCAGCTGCCAGGAGATCTGGCGGAGCTCGTCGCCAGCCGTGTGGAGCTGCTCGGCCCCGTCGCGCTCCGCGTACTGCGGCTGGCGGCAGTTCTTGGCTCGCGGGTGAGCCCGCGCGAGCTCAAGGCGCTCGCGGACGAGGCGGAGGTCGAGGCCGCACTGGACGAAGCCTTGCAAGCGCACGTCCTACGGCCGAGCGGCCCGGAGGCGTTCGCCTTCAGTCATGACAGCGTCCGCGAGGCCCTGCTCTCCGACGTGGATCCCCGAGAGCTGGCGTACCTCCACCAGCGCATCGCCGAGGTCCTGTCGCGCATGACCGACGACAGTGACGGCCAGCGAATCTACGCCATCGCGCGGCACTACTCGCTTGGCGGTCCCACCCAGTGGCGGCAGGTGTATGACAGCAACCTGGCGGCCGGCTTGGCGGCGATGGGCCGTTTAGGCGACGAGGACGCCTATGAGTTCCTGAGGCGGGCGGCCGATGCCGCTGACGCCGGCAAGATCAGCCCCAGCCTGGCCCTTCACGAGGCGCTGGGCGAGGTCTGCTCACGCACCGGCCGCTGGGATGAGGCGCGCCGCCATGTGGCGGCCGCTCTCGATCTCTCGAACGACGCCTTGCGCCGCGCAGCGCTGCGCGCTCGCCTGGCGCGCGTGTACATCGCCAACCGCGCCGCTGAGCCGGCCTGGCGCGAGGTGGAGGCGGGCTTCGCCGATATGGGCACACCGCTGGGCGGCAGCCCCGTCGCACGGCTGCTGTACAGCGCGTGGTGCTGGATTGTCGGCCTGCTGTCGCTCCGCCTGGGCTGGGGTTACGGCGCTGCCCGCGGGCGCATCCGCAGGCGACTCGAGGCGCTCTCACAGCTGTGCGTAATCGGCGCGTACGTCAGCTATCTGCTGCATGATCGGGCCCGCCTGCTGGAGATGGTCGTCCGCCAGCTGTACACGGGCCACCTGCTGGGCGACTCGATTGAGCTGGCCAGCGGCCTGACCTCTTACGCCAACCTGCTGGCGCTCCTGAGCCGGACCAGCGCCGCGGAGAAGTACAGCGCGCGCTCGATCGCCATCGTCGGCCGGGTGGGCGATCGTTTCCAGCTGGCCCGCATGCGCATGTTCCAAGCCTGGCAGCAGCATGTAGGCGGACGGCCGCGCCAGGGAGAGGCGGCCATGCGTCGCTGCATCCAGGCCGATGGCGCTTGGCTCGACGCGGCCGATTTCGCCTATGCCCACATCGATCTGGCCTGGAACCTCGCCATGCGCGGCTACTGCCGCGACGCGCTCGAGTTCATCGAGTCGGCGCTCCTGAAAGCGCAGCCCAACAGCGGCGAAAGCTGCAACCTCGAGATCAAGGCGGCCGCCCTGCTGGCAGTGCTGGGCCGTGTGGACGAGGCCCAGGAGCGGCTTCGGGGCGTGCACGAGCGCGTCTTCGACCCGGCGGCAGTGTGGCTGCGCCAGAGCTACTACAGCTTCCTCCTGCTCATCCTGCTGGAGCAGGGCGAGCTCGGCGAGCCGCTCGAGGACGCGCTCCGGCAGTACCGCGCGGCCGCGCCGGCCGGGGCGAGCCACACGGCCTTCCATGGCCGGCACTTTTTCGTGTTCCAGGCCTATGCGCGCTTGGAGCAGTGCACGCGCGACCCGAGCGCGCCCAACATCCAGCGCCTCCAGGCGGCGCTCTGTGAGCTGAGATCGATCCGCCGGCACCCAACCATCGGTTCGCATTACGCAGTCATTGCGGCCGGACTGGAGAGGCTCCGTGGTCGCCCTCGCAGCGCTCTCCGTAAGCTGCTCGCCGCCCAGGAGATCGCGTTCGAGGCCGACAACATGTGGGCCATCTTCGAGATCTTCCGGCAGTCGGCCCATGCCCTGTCCGACCTTGGCAACCACGAGGCCACCGTGCGGCAGGCCAGCGTGGCCTACCGGACCGCGTCCATTCGTGGTTGGGTGAATCGCGCCGGGCGGGTGCGTGTCGAGTTCGCCGGCGCGCTCCTGCCGGACGCCGCCTTCGAGGCTCTCTCCAGCGCCGAGGCTGAGCACGATCCGGAGCGCATCGAGCAGCACCTCGAAGGCCTGCTGCAGGTCAGCCTGGCGGCCAGCAGCACCCTCGATCCTGCCCGCCAGGCGCAGGTCGCGCTAGACGAGCTCTTGCGTGTGCTCCGGGCCGACCGCGCCTTCCTGTTCACGGTCACCGCCTATGGCGAGCTGGAGCTGAGGGCCGGCCGCAGCGCTTCAGGCGAGGATCTGCCGGACATCGAGGAGCGGGCGCGGGCCGTCGTCGAGGACGTCCGGCGCTCGGGCGAATCGGTCATCGCCGGCAGTAAACGCGGGGGTAGCGGTGCCATCGCCGCACCGCTGCTCATGAACGGCGAGCTGCTTGGCGTCGTCTACCTGGACAGCCGGGCGCCGCAGGGCGGATTCAAAGAGAGCGACGTCCGTATCCTCACGGCCATCGCCAATCACATTGCCATCGCCCTCCAGAACGCCAGCGCCCTGGCCCAGCAGACGGCGCTCACACGCGCCAACGCCGATCTCCTAGAGGATCTCCGCATTCGTGTCGAGGAGCTCCAGGCCTCACGCCGGCAGATCACGGCGGCCGAAGAACGCTTGCGCCGCGAGCTGGCCGAGATGCTGCACAGCCGCGTCCAGTCCAAGCTCCTGGTTGCTGCCGATCAGCTCGGCCGGGCCGGGCAGCTGATGGACGTCGATCCCGTCGAGGCCAAGCGGCTGCTGTTCCTGAGCCAGTCTCAGATCGACGACGTCCGGGAGCGCGAGGTCCGCGAAGCAAGCCATCTGCTGCACCCGTCGATCATCCGCATCGGGCTCGTGCCGGCCGTTCGCTCGCTGATCAATCGCTTCGAAGACCTGTTCCGCGTCTCGCTGGAGGTCGATCCGGCGCTCGCCACGCTGGACAGCGTCGTGGACAACAAGCTGCCCGAAGAACTGAGGCTGGGCGCCTATCGCGCCATCGAGGAGGCGCTCAACAACATCGCCCGCCACGCCCACGCCCGCCTGGTGGAGATGACGGTCGGCCTCACATCGGAGCGCCGCTTGCACATCCGGGTTCAGGACGATGGGGTTGGCTTCGACAGCGCCCAGCTCCAGCCCGGTCTGGGCCTGAGCAGCATCGACGGCCGCTTGAATCAGCTCGGGGGGACGTGGCGCATCGAGAGCCAGCCGGGCCAGGGCACCAAGCTCGACATCGAGCTGCCCTTGCCTGCCGGCGAGGCTTAAGGCCTCATCTCGTCCAGGTAGGTGAGAACCGCCTTCACACGCGGCTGAACGCCGGACGTCGAGCGGTCGATCTCCAGCTGCTGATAGAGCAGGTTGATCTGGTTCTCGACCGATTTCTCAGCAAGCACCAGGCGCTCGGCGATGGCTGCGTTGCTGTAGCCCTGGGCGATCAGCTCCAGGATGTCCATCTGGCGCGGCGTCAGCCGCGATAGCATTCCTTGCTTCTTCGGCCGCGTACGCATGCCCGCCACCAGCTGGGGGTCGAGCACCGTAAGGCCCATCGCCGCGCCGCTGATGGTCCGGCTCAGCACGTCGACGTCGTTGACCGATTTCTTGAGCAGATACGACCAGCCGCCGCGCACCTCTTCCGGCAGCGACGCCACAAACTCAGGATCGCCGTGGTTGGACAGCAGGACAATCGCCAGCCGCGGCAGGTGCCTCCGCAACATCAGGCCCAGCTGCACGCCGTTGATGCGGCTGCCCAGGTCGATGTCCAGCATGGCCACGTCGGGCGCCACTTTGGGAATCTGCTCTAGAGCCGATTCGGCGTCGCCATAGGCCTCGACCACCTTCAGGTCGGGCCGCTGGTCGAGCGCAATGCGCAGCAGGTCCCGGTACAGCGGCTCATCTTCCACCAGGACTACGTTCAGCACGCCAACCTCCTCGCTATAATGCCGAAGGCCTATTCCTCGGTAGCTCAACGGTAGAGCGGGCGGCTGTTAACCGCAAGGTTCGAGGTTCGAATCCTCGCCGAGGAGCCATTCGGCCTGTTCCCCGAACTCGGCCCGGTCTGGTTAACAAGCTGGGCCTCGGGGAGCTGGTAAAGACTGGTCCGCTCCTTCTGGTCGGCCAGGGGCAGCAGTTCGACCAGCCGGGCGCCCTTCAGCAGGTGGACGTGGTCGTCGCGGTAGTGGAGCCCGTCGTCGTCCTCGCGGCCGTTGCCGTACGCCCTGTTGGCCTGCTCCCAGGTGTCCGGATCGATGATGGGCTCGTGCCTGGCCGGATAGAGCTTGCCGCCGTAGCGGATGATGCCCTTGTAGATCGGGTTGCGCACGACAGCCTTGACGTCCTCCTCGTCGAACCGCTTGCCGCGGATGCGCTGCTCGGCGCCATCCCGCCGCCTGACGAGCCGCAGCTTGCTCGGTAGCCGCGGGCGTTGGCCTCGTTGGCGACCGTGCAGGTCGAGCGCGTCTCGATCATCCGCTGGAAGAAGAACCGCACGGTCGGCACCTCGGCGGCATTGAGCGTCGGCGTCTGCGTCGGCTTGTCGCAGTCGTGCCTGAGCGGGACGTTCCCGCCGTTCCGGAGGCCCTTCTCTGCACGGCCCGTCATCTTGGACATGGTGCGCTCGCGCGTCAGCTCGCGCTCGAACTGCGCGAACCTGAGTAGGATGTTGAGCATCAGCATGCCGCTCGAGTCGGAGGTATCGAAGTGCTGCGTGGCGGAGACGAGGGTGACGCCGTGCGCCTTGAGCGTCTCCCAGAACTCGTAGAAGTCGTTGAGCGACCGCGAGACGCGGTCGATCTTGTAGGTGACGACGGCGTCGAGCTTGCCGGCGCGGACGTCCTCGAGCAGCTCCTGGATACCGGGGCGCTGGAAGTCCTTGCCGGAGTAGCCGGGGTCCTCGTAGACGCCGGCGACCTTCCAGCTCTTCTCGGCTTGAATGTCGACGGAGTTCCAGCGGGCCTCCTCCTTGCGCCGGAGCGAGCTGTACTCGCTCGTCGCCTGCTCGTCGGTCGAGACCCGGGTGTAGATGGCGCATCTCATGTCGCTCTGTCCTGCACTGCCCGCGATTCTACTTGAACGTCACCCAAACATCAAGTAACATTTGAGAAATGGGTGACTATCAGGCCACTGCACCAATCCAACCGGCCGCCGGGCCCGATCGCATCCGGCTCTTCGAGGTCGCTTCGGGTCAGGGTGGCTACTTCACCGCCGAGCAGGCGCGGGCCTGCGGCTACAGCTGGGCGCTGCTCTCGCACCACGTCAAGAGTGGCCGGTTTGCCCGCGTCCGGCGTGGCCTCTACCGGCTCCGCGAGTACCCCTCGTCCCCGCGCGAGGACGTGCTCGCCGCCTGGCTGGCGGTGGGCAAGGACGTGGCGGTGGTCTCGCACGACAGTGCGCTCGATCTGCTCGACCTGAGCGACGTGATTCCGAATGCGGCGCACCTCACCGTGCCCCGCTCCCGGCGCAACCTTCCGTCGCTCCCGGGGGTGAAGATTCATACCACCGTCAGACCGCTCACGCCGCGCGACCTGACCTACCGCGAAGGCATGGTCGTCACCTCGGCGACGCGCACCATCCTCGATGCGGCCGAGGCGGGCACCGCGCCGGACCAGATCGAGCTGGCGGTGCGCCAGGCGGTCGAGCGGGGCTTGGCCGCGCCCGACGAGCTCCGGCGGGGCGCGGCGGAACGCGGACGACGGGTGGCGGCGCTGATCGAGGGCGCGCTCAAGGGCGTGCGCAAGAGCGTCCCGGCATGAGATACGCGACCGCCGCCGCGTTTCGCACCGCTCTTGAGCAGCGACTCCTCGTCGCCTCGCGGCAGCCAGGTCTTTCGCTGCCGCTGCTCCGCAAGCTGGTCGCGTTCGAGCACGGTTCAAGCGCTTTCGCTGGCCCAGGTGGCGCATCCGGCGTATGACCGGGCGCTGCCAGATACGCTGCCGTACACCCATCAGGCCGAGCTGTACGATGCCTGGCAGCAGCACCAGGCCTTGCTCGTTGTGACGCCTACCGGCAGCGGCAAGACGCAGGCGGCGGCATTTCCGATTCTCGACCACGGCGAGGCGGCCATCTTCGTCTATCCCACCAACGCGCTGGCCGAGGACCAGGAGCGGAGCATCTGCCGTTTGTTGGAGCGGCTGCGGATGCCGTACTACCAGCTGGCGGCCGACGGGCAATGGGACGCTGACGCCTACCGGCGTGCCAAGGCGGTGCTCGTCCGGGTGGAGGGCCAGACCCTGGAGCAGTTCAGGCGGCTCTGGCACCAGACCCGCAAGGGGCAAGCCTTGACCCAGCTCCTCAGCCACCAGGAGAAGCCGCTGCTGCTCCTGACGAACCCCGATACGCTCTTCTTCATGCTCGCCCTGCGCTATCGCGCGGGCTTCGAGATCCTGAGCCGCCTGCAAGGCTTTCAGACTCTGGTCATCGATGAGTTCCACCTCTACGGCGGCGTCGAGCTGGCCACCTTGCTCTTCATGGTGCATAGCCTGCTGCGGCAGGAGGGCTTCCTGCGGCGCGTGGTGTTCTTGAGCGCGACGCCCCAGCGTGAGGTCCTCGATCTCCTCGACCGCCTGTTCGCACCCAAGTCGATCGTCGCGAACGTCGTACCGGAAAGCCACAAGCCGAGTCGTCGCGTGCTCCATTCGGTGGACCTCGAAGTGACCTCGGCGCCCCGACTGGTGGAACAGATGGCTGGTCGTATCGGCGCGATGCGCAGTGGGCTGAACTTATCGGGATCGGATCCCGACTTCGTGCCACTGGTCGCGATCGTGAACTCGGTCTTGTCCGCCATCCACCTCGAGGATACGCTCGTCCGCAGCGGCTTCGCCCGGACAGAGCTCGGGATCTATCGCGGCTTGAGTGACCGAGCTATTCGCGAGATCCGGGGGAAGCTCGTCGTCATCGGCACGAGTGCGATTGAGGTCGGCGTTGACTTCGATGCCGAATACCTGCTGTTCGAGGCTTGGTCGGGACCGTCCTTTCTCCAGAGAGTAGGCCGGATCGGCCGCCATCGCGCGGGGAGCGCCGTGCTCTTCGCGCCAGACTACGTGGTAGCGCACGCTCGTCAGCTTGCTGGCCAGCTCGGGCGCGGCGAGCTGGCGCAGCTAGCGTTCCAGTGGTATGGGGAATTCGATGCCCGCCCCTGGTTCGGCGGCACCGGCAAGGGGCTTCTAGCCTGCGCAGCATTACTCGATCGCTATGCCAACCTCGCGAGCAGCTCAGACGTGGCCCGCCAGCTCCGCGAGCGCCGCGCTCAGCTGCTTTGCGATTTCAGCACACGTCTCGGCGTCTCGCCGCACCTGCTGGCCCAAGTTCAGCATGTCGCCAAGCGACAACCTGCATGGCTAGCAAGCTATGCGCGCACCACTCAGAACTTCCGGTCGAGCGGCCTTTCAGTGCCGGTGTTTGACGTCGTAGAAGCGCACCGGCGCGGTGAGGCGCATGGCAGGTACGAGGCTGAGCTGCGCGTACTCCTGGAGCGGGCTCGCCGCCCCAAGTGGGATGGAGATTCCTTGCAGATTCAGGGCTATGGTGAGCGGCAGCGGGTAACAGCAGAGAGTCGATTCGGTGATAACGAATACGGACGCATCAAACCCTGTTCGGAGGTGCGGCCGCACTTCATCGTCGATGGATGCCATCATCCCCTCTCCGACTTTGCCCAGCGAGACGAGCATGTCGTCGTCAAGATACCGCCGGCTGCAGAGCCGTATCTTGACTGGCGCATGGATTACTATCCGGCGCAAGGCGGATTCTTGCTCTTTAATGGAAACGCATTGCTGGCATGCGAAATCTGTGAGAGACATGGGCTGCTTACGCCTGCATCCTGACAGAAGCCGTTGCGCGCCAAGAGGCGAAGAGGGCCACGTGGCTGCGATGTAAATTGACAAGCGTTATCTGAAGCCGATTGCTGTCGACAGCGGGCATACGGGCTCAAAGAAGGTCAACCTGAGAAGCCGGTGGATGAGCGCAGTGAGTGACACCCGAGAGCTTGAAGAGCGCATTCATCGTCAGCTTCCTCACTTACCCGAGGAGGAGGCGTGCGTGCTCGTATGCATCCTGGATCGTCTCATCGAGGCGTACCAGCGGGAGCGGATCGACCTCTTCGGCTCGAAGGCCCGCGGCGACGCCGGACCTGACAGCGATTACGACATCATGGTTCTCGTCCCCGAGTCCTCCAAACCTGCCTATCGTCGGGCCAAGCAGGCCTACGAAGTGCTACGCGGCATCGCGACGGCCGTGGACGTGCTCGTCTGGACCCAGGAGGAGTTCGAGCGGGACGTCCCGGTTGTCGCCTCGCTCCCGGCGGCCATCGTCCGCGAAGGCCGGCTGCTGTATGGGCTCCCCCGCGACTCGGACGGGGCGACAAGCCGGATCGCACCAACCGACCGCAAGGCCGCGCTGACTCGTGCGTGGCTCGTGAAGGCGCAACGCGACCTGGCGGCGGCCGAGCTGGTGATGCGGGCCGATCCAGCGCTCTCGGGTGTGGCCGCCCTCCACGCTCGGCAGGCGTTCGAGAAGGCGCTCAAGGGATTGCTCACCTGGCATGACCGTCCTTTCGGCAAGACGCTCGATCTGGTCCCGCTGGTCAGGCAGTGCGAGGAGGTCGACGCCCATTTCAGCCAGTGGCGGGACACCGCCCGCTCGCTCAATCGCTACGCGCTGGATCCCCGCTACCCGGGTCCGGCGCTGGAGCCGTCGCCCGGGCAGGCGACTGAGGCCCTCCGCCGAGCGCGCCAGGCCATGCAGTTCGTCCGCGCCCGGCTGCCCGGCGAGGTGCGACCGTGAGACGCGATCCCCTGCTGGAGCAGGACCCGGTGTTGCGTGAAATGGTGGACCGCCTCGTACACGCGCTGCACCCCGAACGAATCTACCTCTTCGGCTCGAGGGCGCGTGGCGAGGCCGGGCCCGACAGCGACTACGATCTTTTGGCGGTCGTGCCCGACTCCGACCTTGCCCCGCACCGGCGGGATGTGCTGGCGTTTCGGGCGCTGTGTGGAGTCGGCCGCGGCAAGGACGTGCTCGTGTGGACGCGCGAAGAGTTCGAGTCGCGCAGCCGGGCGGCATCGTCGCTCCCCGCGACGGTCCTGCGGGAAGGGAGACTCGTCTATGCGGCCTGAGGTCGCGGTGGAGGTACGGGAGTGGCTGGAGCGAGCGGCCGACGACCTGCGTGAAGCCGAGCATGATCTGACCGCGGCCCCGCCGCTGCTGCGGGGGGCGGTCTTTCACAGTCAGCAGGCCGCGGAAAAGGCGCTCAAGGCGTTCCTGGCCGCGCACGAACGCCCATTTCCCAGGACCCACGACCTCGATGAGCTTGGGATTGCGGTGGTGGCGCTGGATTCGACCCTGGCAGCCGTGGTCGATCGAGCGAAGGATCTAACACCGTACGCCTGGAGGTTCCGCTATCCCGGTGCACCGCTCGCCCCCAGCGAGGACGAGACCCGCGAAGCGCTCGCCCTCACCCGCGAGGTCTACGAAGCGATCCTCAGCCGCTTGCCAGAGGAGGTCCGACCGTGAGTACAGTCGTCAGGTTCAAAACGCTCACCCCGATCTGGACGGGTGGTGCGTCCGGCAAGCCGGACCGGCTCCACGAGACGGGTCTTATTGGATCGCTCCGCTTCTGGTACGAGGTGATTGCGCGGGGCCTCGCGGGCCGCGTGTGTGACCCGATCCGTGGCGGCGGCTGTCAGTTCGACGCCCGCGCCTATGAGAGGGCTCGGCGTACCGGACTGCCCGAGGATCAAGCCTTAGCGCAGGGCCTCAAGGCTGTCTGCCCGGTGTGCTTCCTCTTCGGCACCACGGGGTGGCGGAGGCTGTTCCAGCTTCAGGTGCACCCTGATGTCGCGAACACCACTCGGCCGCTCCATTTCCGGACGACCATGAACATGCACCGCAACTGGCTAGGGCGGGTGTTTCAGGGAGAGGAGATCCCCATTCAGAGGGATGGGAAGGGAACAAAACAGTATCGCTTGAATTCCAGTGTCTGGTATTGGCCGGATGTGCGCGAGGCGCTGATGGTCGGCTACCGTGGCCACGAGGCAGAGTACGCCAGGACACAACTTGAAGGGCTTCTCTCCTTCGTCGGAGAGTTCGGATTCCTGGGCGCCAAGCCACAACACGGCTTCGGCCAGATCGCTCCTGTCGGGCTCGGCACAGATTGGCAGGATGCCTTCCGGCGGCTGCACCAGCGGTTCCTGCCGGGACCCAACGCGCCAACTTCAGAAGCTACTGGAACCCCGTTTCGTCTGGACCGAGCGATCTTCCTTTCCTTTGACGTACCGAGGACCGACCTGCGGTCATTTCTTTGTTCAAAGAGCCACTATGGCCCACCTAGCACCAGTCGCGAGACCGCGTATCTGCCATGTGCTTTCGACCTTCGGTATAGAGGGAGGCTGCAGGTCAAGGGCCAGTCGCGAGACATCGGCCTCCGGCGCTGGTTAGAGAATAGACGGTTCGGTGCAGGGCCGACAAAAGCACAGAAGAAAGAGCTCGATCCATTATTGGGCGCGGCGGACAGGAAGGGGTATCCGATCTCGGATGATGAGAGACAGTCCAGCCGGGTTTTCTTCGGCATGCCGGTTCTCAAAGAAGGAACGGCCGAGAACACGTACTCGCTGCGGATCGTCGCTTTCCTGCCGGATGGTCTTGCTTACTGTAAGTCGGTTGATGAGTTGGCAAAGCTCATCCGCGATTACGTGAGCGCAACGTTACCGGGCGCCCACGAGACGGCGTTAGCGACCGGACGGAAGATAGTGGCAGGGATCAAGGACGGGCAGGCATGAGCTTCGATCGGTTCGCGCACGAGGCGCAGGTCCCATCCTTGCCCGGAGACGTTAAGGCAGCCTTCGAGTACCACTGCCTGGCCGCTTCGGGGATGAAGGAGCCTGCGAACCAGGTCCGTGACCAGTGGACGGAAGGCGCTCTTCAGCGTTCGCTTTCCGTCCCGTCGGACTTCGCCACGCTCTGGCAGCACGTCGCACTGCCTCGACCAAATCTAGATCTCCTGCCCGTCGGCTCCTGGGCTATCCAGTTCCGGTTCCGCCTTCGCACCCCCTACCTGTCTCGCGACGAAGAGTTGTTCCACGTCATTGATAATCCGGTCCGGGCCGAGCCGCTCTGGGGGCTGCCCTTTGTCGCACCCACGTCCTGGAAGGGCCTCCTCCGCGAAGCCGCGCGGACGAGTGGAGGCATACCTGACCACCATCCTGACGTCCAGCGGCTCTTCGGCAACCCGCGCGCCGCCGAAAAGGACTTCCTGCAAGGCCGATTGCGGTTCTTCCCAACGTTCTTTGACAAGAAAGGGCTGGAAATCATCAATCCCCACGACCGTGAACGACGTGTGGGCAGGAACCCGATTCTCATCGAATGCGTCCCAGCCGGAGCAGAGGGTACCTTCACGCTCCTGTACATCCCTTTCGGAGGACCCGATGCGGAATCTGGCATCGCCCGGTGCTGCGATGATCTCAGCATGATTGCCGCTGCTATCCGAGCGCTGTTTGTGGAAACCGGCTTCTCGGCCAAGACCTCGGGCGGCTATGGCCTGGCTGATGACCATCTTGGCGAGGGTAAAGAGGCTATCCGCTTGAAAGCTGGGCATCAGAGTATCAAGGCGCTGAATAGCTCGGCCTTAAGCCAGCTTCATGGCAAAGCGGTAAGCCTGCGGGAGCAATTGACCAAAGCCTAACGAGGTGTTCAATGAGCCTCGACCTCAGCCCGCTCATGACAGATGATGCCCGGCGCACGCTCTCACTAGCCGAGGCGGCAGGATTGCTCCATCAATTCGGAAAGCTGACCCGCGAATTCATCGACGATCAGTCAAGGGAGAAGTACGGAAAGGCCGGCGCCTATGCATTCTGGAAAGTCGCTGATCCGGCGGCTTTCGACCTTTCCAGTCCCCCAGATGGCACCCTGGGCCAGAACACCGCGCGGGCCGTTAAGCAGACATTCAATCGAACCGGACCGGATACCACGAGTTTGGCCATCATCCTTCAGCAGGAGATCGACGTACGAGGCGAACGATGGCCACTGGGCAAGGTCCTGCTGCTCTTCTGGCCCGCCAGATATGAGAACGAGTGGGCGCAGTTCAAAGCTTGGGTTGGCGATGATGCTTATCTGTGCCGCTTGCTGGTGGATTGTCACGGCATCGTTTCCGGCCTGGAAAAGCATGACCCTGAGGGCGAAGGAGCCAAGCTCGATCCCCAGGTTTCCAAGCAGCCGCTCGGGCAAACGTATATCGCGACGGTGTTCGGATCTGAGAGGCTCATGGACCAGAGCGCGCTCGGACACGAGCGCGCGCAGCTGGCCGGCGCGTTCCAGCCTCTCCCCGGCTCCCGCTCGCAGAGGCAAGTGGCGCGATCTGCGTTGCTCTCGGGCCTGGGCGACACTCAACGCCCGATCAATGACGTGACGCTTTGGGATGTTTCGGACTCGGCGGCCGCGCTCTACAAAGCGGCCGTGGCTCAGGCCGTTCTCGAGGGCTGGCGGGAGCCAGGGACCGAGTACTGGCGCCTGCTGCGCATCGGCGTCGACCGACTGGCCTTTGCCGAGCGGGCGAGCCGCATTCCCGATCTCCTCGGACGGATGCGTGTGATCGACGAGGCGCTGGAGGAGGTGCGCGAGTTCCTCGAGAAGACCTGCCCGCTTGGGAACGAGGTCTATCGGGACGAGACGGGAAGCATCTTCGTGGTCCCGGACCTTCAGGGCGATCTGTTGAACGGGGCAGTGGACCACAGCCTGTCCCTCCAGTCTCGCCTCGAACGGATCTTCTCAGACAAGACCGCCGGCGAACTGCTGCCGCGGGTCTTTCTGGGCCCGCCCGCGAGAGAAGATCTCTCTCTTGGCGCTCTATTGCGAGAGCCGGTCGGACCAGCCCGCCGGGATGTTGGCCGCCTCTCGGCCTTCTGGTCCGCCGATGGGGGACAGGAAAAGTGCGTGGTATGTAGCTTCCGGCCGCAAGGAGGAGGCGCAGGCTCATCACGCGCACGAGCTCCGGCCAAGGCGCGACACGCCTGTGTCGTGTGCCTCAAGCGCAGCGGCGGGCGAGTTAGAGCCTGGCTCAAAGATGCAGCTTCCGATGGGCCCCGGACCACCGTGTGGGTGGACGAGGCTTCGGACGACAACGGGCGCTGCGCACTGCTGGTCGGTCGCTTCGTCCTGAGCCGCTGGCTGGATGGGACCATGATTCGGACTCTGGCGCTGGGGAAAGACAATACGGGCAGCCGCCTGCCGAAGAATCCATCCTTCGCGCGCATTCGCCGGGTGTGGGAGACCACCCGGCGGTTTTGGGGAGATGTCAGCGACGACCTTGTCGGGACCGCTGAAAGCAGCCGTCGCTGGAAGTTCACCGTCCAGACGCAGCCGCCGTCCGATCTCGAGCGCCATCACGTCTACGAACTTGACGTTCTGAACCAGCCGTTCCCGGTCGTGTGGGATGGCGGCGCGCTCGTCACCGCCGACAACCTGGCCTACGCTGTCAGCGTGCGCGGCATCGGCGTTCAGGACGACGGCTGGCGGACTCGTCTCGGTGGGATATTGCGCGGCCAACACGTCGTCTACGAGCCCGGCTCCTATGCTGGCCGGCGGCGAGCAGTCGCAAACGTCACCATTACCGACATCGTCGACCACTCGGAGTTCGTCCCCCTCATTCCCATCGCGACAGAGCCTGGCCTTTTCATGGGCATTCTTCCGGCGAAGATGGCGTTGCAGGCCGTGCGGCAGATCGAGCAGCGCTACGTTCAGGAGATGGGGAAAGTGCGGGACCGGTTGGGCCTGCACATCGGCCTGGTCTTCTTCCCGCGCAAGACGCCTATTCCCGCGGTGATCGATGCCGGGCGGCGGTTTCTGGCGATGCCAGACCGTGAGGAATGCTGGGCGATTCGAAGCGTCACAGGCGGACGCGTGGAGTTCGAGAACGGGATTGCGTGGGACATCCCGGCGCAGTTGGGAGACGGGTCGGACGATCAGTACTACTCGTTCTTTCTCGCGCCGGCCTCAGCGAGTGCCACGACCCAGCCAGCTCCTCGGATCCAGGGGTTCGACTTCGGCGCTGGCGAGAGCGATTACCAGCTCCTCCACCTCTCGGAGCTTCAGGCGGGTAGCCGGGTCCAGGTGTGGCCCTCTCGATTCGATTTCCAGTTCCTTGGCGACGCGGCGGATCGGTTCCATGTCGCCTATGGCGGCCACACGAAACGTCCCGGGCAGCGCCCGTACTATCTGGAGCAGCTCGAAGGGCACCTGCGCACACTCTGGGATCTGGTGGCGGGGCGAAGTGGGTTGACCACGACCCAGATCCGAAGGATCTTCGACGCTATCGAGGCGCGCCACTTTGCCTGGGGACGATCCGACGGATCAGATGAAGTCCTGGTTCGTCTGGCCAGCGACCTGTGGAGTACGGCGGAGTGGCCAAGACAGCCAGCCAAACCTGACATCGAACGACTTGCCCGCGCCTCCGTGGACGCCAGCCTTGCGGACGCCATTGAGCTCTTCATGGGCATCCTGAAGCAGAGGCCCGCCCGAGACGAGGCCCCGGAGCGTACGCCGGCTGAAATAGGAGAACGCACAGCGGGGGCCGCCAGATGAGCCGGACCGAATGGAGGCGCCTGTTCTTCATCGCGCTAGACCCGCTCCACGTCGGGAGCGGCGAGCGCTCACTGGGCCGTGTTGACCTCCCGATTGTGCGTGACCCGGCGACACAGGTCCCGAAGGTCCCCGGCACCAGCCTGGCGGGGCTCGCCCGGTCGAACGCTGCGCTTCTGTACGGTAAGCCAGGTTGCGCCGGCCAGGGACGCGCCGAGACCGGGGACGAGCGGGGACACTGCGGCCAGCCATCGTGCCCCATCTGCTACACCTTCGGAAGCCTCCGGACGAGCAGACAGGGCGACGATACCGCATCCACCTCGTACGCCGGAGTGGTCCGCCTCCACGACGCGCATCTCCTGTTCTGTCCGGTCCCGACGTCACTGGGTCCTGTCTGGGTGACGACGCCCGACCGGCTATCAGACGCGGGCTTCAGCGTGCCTGAGGCGCCCGGCAAAGAGGACGCCGTGGTGACCTTCGACGTGCCTGCCGCCGGGATCGATCTCGGCTGGCTCCTGCTCCCCGTCAAGAAGCGCGTCGGCGTTCAACCCGTAAACAGCGGCCTTCAGGGATGGGACTCGCTCCGGGAGCGTATCGCCGTGGTCGACGAGTCGCTCTACGGCCCCATCGTCAATGCGAACCTCGAAGTCCGGACCTCCGTTGCCATCGACCCGCTCACCGGTGCTGCCGCTCACGGCGCCCTCTTCACATATGAGGCGCTTGCCAGGCTTTCGTGGCTCTTTGCCGACATCGTCCTCGATCCTTATCGGACGGCGACCTTCCCGAAGGTTGAGAAGGCGGCGTCGAACGGGAAGGACAGCACCGGCGAATCCCTTGCCGAGCCATGGAACGGCCCCCTCGATGTGGTGCGATCGGGCCTCCGTCTCGCCGAGTTGCTTGGCATCGGCGGCATGGGGACGCGTGGCTTTGGCCGGATCAGGCTGGCCGGGGAGGTGGTGCCGTGAATGCGCCCGTGACGCTCGACCGCCTCGCCGCTCAATGGGGTCAGAGGATTGTTGACCGTGCAGGCACAGCGGTAGGGAGGGACAAGACCGCGATGGAGAGCATCGAGGGTCTTGTTCGCTCGGCCGCATCGGTCTTCGAGCACCATGGGCTTACGGCGGGTTTTCTCTTTCTCCTATCGCGGACATCTGAGCAGGAAGGACGCGCGGCCGTTCGCGTAGCTGAAGAATTGGTCGAGCTCATCTGCCACCTCGATCCGTGCTTGCAGCGACCGAAGACGGTGCGAGCACAGCCGCTCCTGAGCTTCCTGCAAGCGGAGGTCACAGCTCAATTACCGCGCATGCTCCAGGTCCACCGTGTCCTCTGCCAGTCCCTGGTGTTTGCTCGGTTGACAGCCAGCGCCGCAGCGGTCGCCGACGAAGCGCCGTCCTCAGCCAGCGGAGGCCAAGGATGAGCTGGCAGGCCTATCGCCTCCTGTTTCGCGTGCTCTCGCCGATTCACATCGGGTTCGAGCGCATAGGCAACCTCCAACGAACTCGGCCATACGTCTTGGGGCGGAACCTATGGGCGGCCGCCGCTGCCAAGATGGTGCTGGAAGGGCGGGTGGCCAGCTACGAACAGGCGCGCTCGGAACTCACCGAACACTTTTGCTTTGGCTATCTGTTCCCAACACTCCTTGGTCAGACGGTCTTTGCCCCGTGCTACCGCGACGACGGGCTGTTCTTCGGGCTGGATCAGCGCATTGGGCAGCAGGAATTCGAGCATCGCTTCTTGAGCTCCACGGCCCATACCGCGCTCAATCCCGCGAGCCGGGGTGCCGAGGAGGGGAGCCTACACGAAGTCGAGTGCGTGCTTCCCCGGACGCGCCCAGATGGGAGGCCTACCTACTTGGCTGGTGTGCTCTTCGCTCGACGAGGCACGACTGAAGCTACGCTTCGATCGCTGCTCGACGACCTCCAGGTGGGCGGTGAGCGCACCTACGGGATGGGTAGGCTACGCTTGGAGAGCGCCGAGGCCGTAGAGAAAGACCCCTTTCCTGGGTTTGAGGTGGATCCGCGGCAGGATGCCCCCATCGCCCGAGGGCAAGGACCGATCCCTGCCCATTGGTTGATCGACGGAACGCAAGTGGAAGGTCTCGGCGTTAAGGGCGAGATCGAGATCCTCGTCGGGCGAGAGACGCGAGACTCCGGTTACGGCATGTCGCTCACCACGCCAGCCGCGTGTTGGTGCCCAGGTTCCGTCCCTGATTCAGCTGGCTCGTTCCGTATCTTGCCGCAAGGGCTGTGGGAAGATTGGTTACCTCAAGTGGGCGCGACTGCCAACGTGTAACCGCCGGGCGGCTGCGGTAGGAAACTCGAGAATAACCTTCACTGCATGTCGCTGCTCCTCGGCTGGAAGGTTGAGGAGCGGGCGTAGCATCCGTTCGCTAATGATGGGCCGGGGCAGCGGGTCGCCCGGTGCGACGATGGCGTCCAAGACTTCACGGGCCAGAGCGACGGGGTTGCGACGCGGCTTGAGGGGCTGACCAGGTGGGAGTGGCTCCCTCGAAACGGGCTGAGGCGGCGCGCCCTCGAAATGGGTCGCGGTTTCTCGGACAGCCGGCAAGGCGTAAATTCTGGCTCATTAGGCGGCCGCCCAAGACTAACTCGGCGCGAACTGCCGCTGGCGAGCGGTAGCCATGGCGCTGCATCAACCAGCCGTGGTTGTAGCGGTCCTTGAAGGCCAGGAGCGCCAGGCGGAGCTGCTCGACTGATTCGAAGTGCTGGACCCAGAGGAGCTGCTCCTTGAGGGTTTTGACAAACCGTTCGGCCACCCCATTTCCCTGAGGCTCTCGCACGAAGGCCGGACTCGAGATGATGCCCAGGAAGCGCAGTTCGCCCTGGAAAGCGTCGCTCATGAACTGGCTGCCATGGTCGTGCCGCAGGCGCAGGCCGGCAGCGATCGCGGGGTCATAGCCGCCGAACTGCTCACGCACACCCTGGCGGATGGGTTCCAAGGCCTCAAAACGCGTGCCCCGTCGGGCGGCATGAATCCCGACGCACTCGCCGGTGCAATGGTCGATGGCGAAGAGATCGTGCCCACGCCTTCCAGCGTCCAGGCACTGGTCGCGTCTGTGCCCCACATCTCGTTGGGCCGGCTGGTGATGATCTGGCCCTCATGAGCGGTCGGCTGCGGCGCCCGCCGAGCACGGTTGGGCGCCAGCAGCTGGGCGGCGCGCATGAGGCGCAGGACGCGCGGCCTGGAGGCGCGGATGCCGGCCACCCGCAAGCGCGCCCAGACCTTGCGATAGCCCTCGCCCAGGAATGGCGACGGATCGATGACCCGCCGGATGCAGTCGGTCAGTTCAGCATCGCTGAGCGTCGTTTTGGGGCCACGCCTGGCGCGGATGGTCACTGGCTGGGTACGGCGCTGTTTGGCAGCGTAGACGCTCGAGCGCGGCACCTCCCACACCTGGCAGACCCGGGCCAGACCATAGGCACGGCCAACGGAGGGCGAGACGGTCTGGCTCATGACCTCAGCCTCCGCAACCCCAAAGGGCGGCCACGCTCCAGTTCGTGGCAGCGCTCCAGGAGCAGCTCGTTGCTCATGGTGATCTCGCCGATCTTGGCCCGCAACCGCTGGATCTCCTCCTCCCGCTCATCTGCTGGCCGGCTCTTCAAGGCCGCCTGGGCCCCAGCGAGGAAGCGGTCTCGCCAGTCGGTCAGTGTGCCGCCGGTCACCCCCAGCTCGCGCGACACCACGTCCAGCGGCTCACCATGCAGCACGCGCAGCACCGCCTCCATCTTCCCCTGCGCCGAGAACCGCCCCCGTTCTCGGGCCGTGCCGGCCCCATTCTGGCCGAGCGAGGGTGCCCCGCGGGGCACCCTCGACCTTCTCCGGACTCGTCTCCATGGACACCTCCTAGCAATCAAGCGTAGTTGCAATCCGGTGTCCAAAGAAACCCCGCTCCACCCCAGTGTGAGCTACGCAACCGCCAGCTGTCACGGGTAATCCTCGGGATTGAGCGTGGGGAGCCCGGCCCAGCTCGCGGCGTCCAGCAGCGCCCGGTCGGCTGTGATGAAGCTGCCGGTTGCGACGCCACGACGGTGGGCGCGCGCGAATGCCAGTTGGGCCGAGGCGACGTGCAACGCGTCCAGCGTCCGCAGACGCACGGGCAACGGCGCCGTGAGCAGCAGTATCGCGGCTTGCTGGGCAATCGCCTGGTTTGGCTCGACCATCGTGAATGCTCGTGCGTCGCGGACGAAGGCCTGGAACAGCGCATCGCGCTGCTGGGTGGTGAGCGCGGCTTGACGCGTGCGCCGCGCCAGGGCAGACGCCAGCTCAGGGATCGCGACCAGCGAGGTCGCGACGGGCTCTTGCCGGCAGAGGCGCGCGACCCATGCCGAGCCTACTTCCGGCAGGTACCGCTTGGCCAGGGCGCTGGTGTCGAGATAGGCCAGAGCCATGAGCAGGCGTCCGGCCCTTAGAACTGGTCTTCGCGGTCGGCGCTGATCGTGGCCGAGAGCGGCGGCACGAGCTCGGGCATCGATTGCCGGAGGGTGTCTGTGTCCGGCAGGTCGTCGCGCGGGCGCAGGTACGGCGGCAGCTGGCGCACATCCACCTCGACGGCCAGGTCGCTCAGGGCCCGCCGGACGTGCTGCACCTGCTCTAGCAGCGGGCTCTCTGCCTGCCGCGTCCCCTCACCTCGTGCCAGGGCCTCGCTGAGAGCGGCGACGATCAGCTCGTTGAGCGACGATCCGGTGCGCTCCGAGGTGGAGCGCAATCGTCGGTGCAGGTCGTCAGGCAACCGCAGGGTCACTCGGGCCACAGGAAACTCCCTGCTTTAAACGACACCATAGTGTCACATTATACCAGGGAGCTCAGCTCGTGCCGAACTGCCCATACCCAAACGGCGAAGTGGATCGTTGTCCTGGGCAAGAGGTGCGATGCGACGGCCACTGCCCAACGCTCTGGATATCGCTGTTGGCCTTTTCTATCGTCCGCGTCACGGCTGTACACCGCGTCTCATCGCCCCTTAACTGGGGAGGGCAGATTGTCACCGCCGCCAAAAACGTGACTCAAAATGGACGAGTCTGGTGCCATAAGCGGAACTAGACGTACACTCGCCCGGTGAAGCATCCGTTCAGTTCAATCAGCCGTTGACGACGGATACTGTGTTCGAGCCGCGGTTAGCTACAACCACCTGATTAGTGGTCGAGCTCACCGCCACCCCGGTGGGATTCTCCCCGACGGGGACCGTGCTCACGGCGTTCGCGTTACCTGCGTCGATAACGGACATGTTATTGCTGTCGTAGTCCACCGCATGGATCTGGGCCGCTGGGACGACGAGCGCGCCGCCGAGGACTTCGCCGCCGCGGAGCGCGTCGATCTCGGCGACCACTTCCGGTTCGTCGTCCTGCGGATCGCTAGGCCTCGCAGAGGTACGCGCTCCCGTCCGGAAAGCGCGGTACCCTACCGCAGCTCGGGCGGCAGATTAAAGAACACATCCTCTTCCACCGCGGCGAGCTCCTCAACCGAGTCCGGGTGGAGCGCCTGGACAAGCTCCTGCACGGACGCTTCCGCCGTCGACGCGCTGCCGGTGACGCCCACGGTCTGGACTCCATGCAGCCATTCCGGCCGGATGTCCTCGGGGCCATCGATCAGATGCGCCGGCGCGCCATGTGCGCGCGCCACCTCCACCAGGCGGTGGGCGTTGGAGCTGTTCTGCGAGCCGACCACCAGCACCAGGTCGCACACCGGCGCCATGCGTTTCACGGCCAGCTGCCTGTTCGTGGCCGCGTAGCAGATGTCGTCCTTGGGCGGCGAGGCGATGCCCGGAAAGCGCCGCCGCAGCGCCTGGACGACGCCCTCCGTCTCGTCCACCCCCAGGGTGGTCTGGGTCAGGTACGCGACCTTGGCGTTGGGCGCGATGTCCAGCTTGTCCACGTCCTCGGCCGTCTCCACCAGGTGCATGGCCTCTGGCGCCTCGCCCATCGTGCCAATCGCCTCGTCATGGCCCTGGTGGCCGATGTAGACCAGCTCGTAACCCTGGCGCGCGAAGCGCTTGGCCTCGGAATGCACCTTCGTGACAAGCGGGCAGGTGGCGTCCACCGCGTTCAGCGCCCGATCGGCCGCCTCAGCACGCACCTCGGGCGAAACGCCGTGCGCGCTGAAGATCAACGGCCGGTCCGGCGGCACCTCGGACAGGTCGTCCACGAATACCGCGCCCTTCGCGGCCAGCTCGCCGACGACCCGCTTGTTGTGGACGATCTCATGGCGCACGTAGACCGGGGCGCCCCAGCGTTCCAGCGCCCGCTCCACGATGTCTACGGCCCGCGTGACTCCGGCACAGAAGCCTCGCGGCGCAGCCACGATGACCTTCATTTCATCGTCAGTCTAGCGTTCGGGGGGTGGCCCGCGTGTGATATAGCTTTGCCACGCCCTTGATCGACCCCCATCGAGAGCCGCCCGCGACGCCGATCAGCGTCAACCAGGTACTGGAGCGCTTTCGGGAGCCCATCGAGAGTGCGCTGCGCGCGGCGCTAGATGGCCGCGATGCGCCGCTGTACGAGCTGCTGCGCTACCACCTTGGCCTGGACGGCAGCAGCCCGCCGCAAGGCAAAGCGCTCCGCCCCACGCTCTGCCTCCTGGTTTGCGAAGCCCTGGGTGGGGCCTGGCAGAAGGCCCTCCCGGCCGCTGCCTCGATCGAGCTGATCCACAACTTCTCGCTCATCCACGACGACGTCCAGGACGGCGACGAGCTTCGCCGCGGCCGGCCCACGCTCTGGACTCGGTGGGGAGTGCCCCAGGCCATCAACGCCGGCGACGCCATGTTCTGCCTGGCCACGCTGACGCTTCGCGAGCTCCGCCCATTCTTCGGCGACGAGCTCGTCGTTGAGGTCATGAGCGTTCTCCAGGAGGCGACCCGGCAAATGATCGAGGGCCAGTACCTCGATGTCAGCTATGAGTCCGTGCCTGAGGTCGCCCTCGACAGCTATCTGGAGATGATCCGCTGCAAAACCGGCGCCCTGCTGCGCGCCTCAATCGAAATAGGAGCGCTGCTGGCTGATGCTGGGGCGCCATTGCGCCGCCGCTGCCGTCGCTTCGGCGAGGCGATCGGCCGGCTGTTTCAGATCCGCGACGACATGCTCGGGGTGTGGGGCGTCAGCGAGACGACGGGCAAACCGGTTGGCTCCGACATCAGGCGCAAGAAGAAATCGCTGCCGATCATCATGGCTTTGGACATCGCGCCAGTGGCCGAGCGGCAGGCGCTGCTGTCGCTCTATGAGCGTGACACTCTGTCTGAGGCCGACGTCGAGGGTGTGCAGGAGCTTTTCCAGCTTCTGGGGGTGCAGGCTTGCGTGCAGGAGCTGGCGGACAAGGCTCACAAGGAGGCCATGGACCTCGCGGACGCCATCAACTTCAGCGATCGCGGCCGGGCCGAGCTGCTGGCGCTGGTGAATTTTCTTCTCGAGCGGGACCGCTAAGCGGCCCTACGGCTGTTCGTGGCCACCTGGCCGGAGGCACTACCGCTGCTGGGCTGTTCGCCGGTGGTGACCGGCATGGGTCGCGCTGCGTACGATCTGCGCGGCTGCGATGCCGTCATGTCGGCCGGTTTTGCCGGCGCCTGCCTGGGCCATCTGCGGCCCGGCGACGTGATCCTGGGCGGCAGCGCCTCGCCCGAGTTCCGCGCCCGTGTCGGCGCGATGGACGGGGAGATCCGCACGCTCGACCATATCGCGTCGCCCGCTCAGAAGGCGGCCCTCGGGCGCGAGGGCGTAGCCGCTGTGGACATGGAGACCGGCTGGCTCGCCGCCGCGGCGGCCGAAGCGGGCCTGCCCTTCCTGGCCGTGCGGGTGATCATTGACAGGGTGCAGGACCACGCTCTCGGACTGGCCACTGCGCGCCATTACCCGCCAGCAGCCATCGCTCTGCGCAGAGCGGTGACTCTCGCCCGCAGGCTCTGGCAACGAAGCCTATGAAGCCGACCCGGGCAGTGAAGCCCGCCACCGCACGCCCGGCCCAGCGATGAAAGCTCTCGTTACCGGCGCAACCGGCTTCATCGGCAGCCATGTCGTACGTGCCCTGCTCGATGCCGGCTGGCAAGTCCGGGCGCTGGTCCGGCTTCCGGACAGGGGTACACTCAGGCGGGCAGAGCTGCCGGTCCAGGTGGAACGCATGGCTGGCGACGTCCGCGACCCGCAAGCTGTTAAACAAGCCGTTAACGCTGTCGACGCCGTCTTCCACGTCGCGGCCCTGTACGAGCTCTGGACGCCCGATCCCCAAGTGCTGTACGAGGTCAACGTCGAGGGCACCCGCACCGTTCTCGAAGCGGCCAGGAATCTCCAAAGGGTGGTCTACACCAGCTCCGTGTCCACGGTTACACCTGGCGGCGACGAGACGGCCTACGCAGACCCAACGACCGTCCACAGCCACTACAAGCGGTCGAAGATCTTCGCCGAACGAGTCGCGCGCGAGTATGCCAACACGGTTATCGTGAACCCCTCCACCCCGATCGGCTCGGGCGATGTGCGCCCCACGCCCACCGGCAAAGTCATCCTGGATTTTCTGCGCGGCCGCTTACCGGCCTACGTCGACACCGGCTTGAACCTGATAGACGTCGAAGATGTCGCCCAGGGCCACCTCCTGGCTTACAACCGAGGTCAACCGGGCGAGCGGTATATCCTGGGTAACGAGAACGTAACCTTGAAGGCCATGCTCCACATGCTCGCCGCGGAGACCGGCCGCCAGCCGCCGGCGCTCAAGCTGCCGCTGGTGGTGGCCTACGCCGCGGGCGCGGTCAGCGAGGTGCTGGAGGGCCGGCTCGCTCGCCGGCCGCCGAGCGTGCCCCTCGAAGGTGTTCGGATGGCCCGCGTGCCTATGTATTACGACGCGTCACGCGCCCGGCGCGAGCTGGGGCTGCCGCAAAGCCCAATCCGGCTTGCCCTGCGCAAAGCCGCCGAGTGGTTCCAGGCCAATGGCTATTGCTGATCTGAGCGCTGCGGCGACGGCTGGCCAGGCGCTGGATCGCGCCGTCGAGTGGCTGCTGAAGGCCCAGAGCCCCGAGGGCTGGTGGTGCGGCGAGCTGGAAGCCAACGTCACCATCCAAGCCGAGTACATCCTGCTGATGCAGTTCCTTGGCCTGCGCGATGACCACCGCTGGGCGGACATCCTGCGCTACATCGATCTCCGCCAGCAGGAAGATGGCGGCTGGCCTATCTACTACCACGGGCCGAGCGATCTGAGCACGACCATCGAGGCTTACGCCGCACTCAAGCTGGCCGGCCGCGGCCCGGGCGAGCCACGTATGCGGCGCGCCCTGGCATTCATCCGCTCGCAAGGCGGGCTGCCCAAGGCGCGAGTCTTCACGAAGCTCTGGCTGGCGCTCTTCGGCGAGTTCCCCTGGGAAGGCACGCCAGTGATGCCGCCGGAGCTGATGTTCCTGCCGCCCTGGGTCCCGCTGAACATCTACGACTTCTCTAGCTGGGCGCGAGGCACCATCGTGCCGCTGCTCATCGTCATGACCCTCAAACCGGTGCGGCAGCTACCGGAGTACGCCCGTTTGCCCGAGCTGCGCGAGGGCTTCACCGACGCCGACTTCGCCCTGCCGCGGCCGGCAAGCTTTCTTGGCTGGCGCGGGGCCTTCTACCTGCTGGACCAGGTCCTCCGGCATGCTCCATGGCTGCCGCCGCTGCGCCGCCACGCGATCCGCGCCGCCGAGCACTGGATCCTTGCTCACCAGGAGGCCGACGGCAGCTGGGGCGGCATCCAACCGCCCTGGGTCTACTCCATCATCGCCCTCAGCATCCTCGGTTACCCCAACAGCCACCCTGTTATGCAGCGCACCCTGCGCGGGATGGAGGACTTCGGCGTCCTGGACCACGAGGGTTGGCGGGTGCAGCCCTGCGTGTCGCCGGTTTGGGATACCGGCCTGTCCGTGATCGCACTGCTCGACGCCGGCCTGCCCCGCGACCACCCGGCCATTCGCAAGGCCGCCGATTGGCTGCTGCGCAACCAGCTCTTTGGTCCCGGCGACTGGCAGGTCCGGACACCCGGCACGCCTGGCGGAGGCTGGGCCTTCGAATTCTTCAACCAGGGTTACCCGGATACCGACGACACGGCCATCGTCATCCTGGCGCTCTGGAAAGCAGGCGTTGGCCAGGAGGCGATTCGAAAGGCGGTCCGCTGGCTGGAGGGCATGCGCAGCAGCAACGGCGCCTGGGGTTCATTCGACGTAGACAACACGCGCGAGCTGGTTACGAAGATCCCGTTCGCCGACTTCGGCGAGACGATCGACCCGCCGACGGAGGACGTGACGGCCCACATCCTCGAAGCGCTCGGCCGGCTAGGCTATCCCCCCAACCATCCGGTACTTGAGGGCGCTATCGACTATCTCGTCCGTCAGCAGGAGCCGGACGGCAGCTGGTGGGGCCGGTGGGGCGTGAACTACATCTACGGCATCGGCGCGGTACTCCCGGCCCTGCGCGCGGCCGGCTATCCGCCCGATCACCCGGTCATCCTGCGGGCCGTCGACTGGCTGCGCAGCCATCAATTGCCCGACGGCGGCTGGGGTGAAACGTCCTACACCTACGACGACCCCAGCGCCCGCGGCAGCGGGCCGAGCACGCCGTCGCAGACCGGCTGGGCCTTGTTGGGACTGCTCGCCGCCGAGCTGCACCACGACCCGGCCACCGAGCGCGGCGTGCGCTACCTCATTGATCGCCAGCGGCAGGACGGCACTTGGGATGAGCCCGACTTCACCGGCACCGGGTTTCCCCGGGCCTTCATGATCAACTACCACCTGTACCGCCACTACTTTCCGCTCATGGCGCTCGGCCGGTATGTACACCGTCGAGCAGGCTGAGCGCTGGACGCGCCGGCTGGCGCGGTCCCACTACGAGAACTTCCTGGTCGTTACCTGGCTGCTGCCACGCCGGCTGCACCAGCCCATGTTCAACGTCTACGCGTACTGCCGCACGGTAGACGATCTCGGGGATGAGGCTTGGGGCGACCGGCTGGCCTTGCTGGCTGACTGGGAGCGCCAGCTCGACTGCTGCTTAGACGGACACGCCGAGCATCCCGTCTACGTGGCCCTGGCCAAAACCATGCGGGACTATGATCTGCCGGCCGAACCGTTTCGCCGGCTGATCGAGGCCAACCGCCGCGATCAGCTTGTGAGCCGCTATGAGACGTACGCTGACGTCCTCGACTACTGCCAGTATTCGGCCAATCCGGTTGGCCGGCTGGTGCTGATGCTCTTCGGTTACCGCGATGCCCGCCGGTTCGAGCTGTCCGACGCCACCTGCAGCGCCCTCCAGCTTGCCAACTTCTGGCAGGACGTGGCCCGTGACTACCGCCAGGGCCGCATCTACATCCCGCTCGAGGACATGAGGCGCTTCGGCTGCACGGAGGATCAGCTTGCCTCTGGTAGAGTCGATGCCGGCTGGCGGGCGCTGATGCAGTTTGAAATCGAACGCACGCGGGAGCTGTTTCGCGTAGGTGAACAGCTGGTGCCGCTGGTGGAGCGGCAGTTGCAGGTAGATCTACGCTTGTTTTCGCTCGGTGGCCGGGAGATTCTGAACCGGATCGAGGCTCAGAACTACGATGTCCTATCCCGCCGGCCCACGGTGAGCGCCTGGCGCCAGCTCGGCCTTCTAGCCAAGGCAGTGTTCTCCGCCCGTAAGCCGCGGCCGCCGGTCCTGCGCCATGCCTAGCAAGCTTCCGGCGCTGGACCGTGAGGTCATCGAGGCCTACGAGTACTGCCGCGACCTGACGAGGCGAGAGGCCAAGAACTGGTACTACGGCTTCATCTCCCTGCCCGCCGAGAAGCGCCGGGCCATCTACGCCGCCTACGCCTTCAGCCGCGAGTGCGACGACGACAGCGACACAGATGGGTCGATCGAATCCAAGCGCGCCGCCGTGGAGCGCACGCGCCGCCGCCTGGACGAGGCCTATTCCGGCCGGACCGAGGACCCCATCCTGGTGGCGCTGAGCGACGCCGTCCACCGCTACGACATCCCGCGCGAGTACTTCGAGGAGCTCATCGCGGGGGTAGAGATGGACCTCGACGTGAGCCGCTACGCCACGTTCGAGGAGCTGCGCCTCTACTGCTATCGCGTGGCCTCGATTGTGGGACTCATCTGCTTGCGTATCTTCGGCTACAGCGATCCGCGTGCGCCGCAGTACGGCGCCGATCTCGGGCTGGCCCTCCAGCTCACCAACATCATGCGCGACGTGAAGGAAGACGCGGACCGAGGCCGCATCTACATCCCACAGGACGAGATCCGCAGCTTCGGCTACTCCGAGGAGGAGCTGATGGCGGGCATCTACAACGAGCAGTTCCGCCGGCTTATGGCCTACCAGGCTGCGCGCGCCTGGTTCTACCATCGGGAGGGCGCTCGCCTGCTGCCCCTCCTGGACGTCCGCGCCCGGGCCTGCACGGCCGTCATGCAGGGCATCTACCGGGAGATCCTGGACCGGATGGAAGCTGCTGAGTACGACGTTTTCGCTGGCCGGACAAGCCTGACCGGCTTCGAGAAGCTGGGCCTCACGGCACGGGTCTGGCTCGGCTCCTTCAAAGACGAGCTCGGCCACCGCGTAGCCGCCCTGTCATCCTGAGCCCGCCGTCCGCACTCGTCATCGGCGCCGGTCTGGCCGGCCTGACCGCGGCCATGGATCTGACCGACGCGGGCTGGCGCGTCACCCTGGCCGAGCGCCGCCCGTTCGCGGGCGGCCGCGCCTTCTCCTTCACCACGGACAACGGCGACGTCCTGGACAATGGCCAGCACGTCTTCCTGGGCTGCTGCACGGCCTACATTGGCCTGCTGAGGCGGCTCGGGCGCCTCGACAAAGCCTTCCTCCAGCAGCGCCTGGAGGTCCACATCCTGGATGCGGAGAGTGGCTCGGCGCGGCTGCGCGAGGCGCCGCTGCCCGCGCCGGGCCATCTGCTGCCGTCGCTCCTGGGTTTCCCGTCGTTGAGCGCCGCCGAGAAGCTCAGCGCGGTCCGGGCGCTGCTCGAGATCCGCCGGCGCGACCTGCCCGAGGACCAGGCCTTCGCCGCCTGGCTGACGGAGCACGGCCAGACTCCCAACGCCATCCAGCGGCTGTGGAATCTCATCGTGGTCCCCACCTGCAATGCACCCGCCGAGCGGGTCAGCGCGGCCATAGGCGGCTTCGTCTTTCGCGAGGGGCTGCTGCGCACCCGCTGGGGCGGGCGCATCGGCTACCCTCGAGTTGGGCTGAGCGAGATCGTTCCCGATCGCTCCATTGCCTACCTGCGCCAACATGGCGCGGAGGTGCGCCTCGGCAGCGCCGTCCAGAAGGTCGATCCCTCCGCGGCCCACGCGGTGATCGTCGCCGTGCCGTCTTACGAGCTGCCCAACCTCATGCCAGAGGCTTGGGCCCGGCAGGCCGGCGGCCTCGAGTGGGCGCCGATTGTCGGCATAAACCTCTGGTACGACCGGCCAGTCTTCGATGGCGAGGTTCTCGCCGTGAACGTCCACGGCCAGGCATTGTGGCTTTTCGACCGGACGCGCATCCTCGGCAAAAGCGGGAGCGAGCACCACGTGGCCGTGTCCATCAGCGCTGCCGAGAGGGTCATGGACGTGCCACGTAGCGAGCTTGCCGGCCAGATCGCGGCTGACCTCGCCCGAGCCCTGCCCGCGGCGCGACGCGCGCAACTGCTGCGCTCCCATGTGGAGAAGGTGCGGCAGGCGACGTTCGTGCCTTCGCCCGACAGCGCCGCCTGCCGGCTCGGTCCGAGGACGCCGTGGCCGAATGTGTTCCTGGCCGGCGCCTGGACCGCCACCGGCTGGCCCGACACGATGGAGGGCGCCATCCGCAGCGGCCACACGGCCGCCAGCCTAGCCCAGAACCTCGTCCAGAAAGCGCTCGACTGATTTCGCCGTCAAGTGGGACGGTTCGTAGGGGTGCGCGGGCGCCCCGGCTTCGACGGCCTGGGCCAGGTCGAGGCTGTCCTGCTGGGCAGCGAAGTAGTGGCCCAGTTTCTCGTGATACTCCGTCACGTATTCCTGCTCCGTCTGGCCGGGCGTGGGGATCAGCACTGCCGGCTTGCCGAGCTCGGCCAGCTCCATGATCGTGCTGTACCCGGCTCGCACCACAGCCAGCCTGCAGCGGTTCATTGCCTGCTCCTGCTCATCCCGGCCAAGGTAGCCGGCGATCTGCCAGCCATTGGCCTGCCCTCGATGCTCCATCCCTGGGCGGCCCAGCGCCACAAGTCCGCTGACCGGCGCCGATCCGAGCTGTCTCAGCACCACTCGCTCCAGGATCGTGCGCTGCGGCTCGGGGCCGGAGATCGACACGAATACGTCCAGGCGGTCTACTAGGTCGACCTTGCGCACGCTCGAAAGCAGCCCCAGATAGCGCACCTGATCCGGGCGGTAAAAGCGCAGGCCGTGGGACAGCTCACCCGAGAGATCATCCTTCTCGAAGTCAGGCACCAGGATGCGCTTGTAGGCCCGGAAGGCCTGGGCGTTGAACCGCTCCAGCCCGAGTTCCAGCACGCGGTTCCGGCCCGGGGCGATGAACCGCAGGCCGTGCGCTATGAGGAATGACGGCAGACGCCGGCTCCAGGCAGAATAGCGGTTGTCCGAGATCAGGACGTCGAACCGTTCGCTTTTCAGGAGGCTCTCTAAATCGACATGCTGCCGGAAGGTGTCCCAGGTGATGAGGGGCAGCGTGACCGTGTACTTGAAATAGAAGCGCATGGGCGTGCGCCCGAGCGGGACGCGCATGCCGGGGAAGTCGATGAATTCGCACCGCCGGCCGAGCTCGTCCCGGAGGAGCTGCAGGGATCCGCCGCTGGCCAGGACGGTCACGTGCTGCCCCGCATCGAGCAGGCCGCGAATGAGCGGGAGATCGCGCGTGGCGTGGCCCAGGCCCCAGGAGCCGACGGCGAACAGGATCCGGGCCGGCATCAGGGCCGCTGGGGGCTGTTGGTCGAAGATGAGCTCAAGACAAGGACGGCGACACGCATCCAGCAGGCGTTCCGGACGCTCGTCGCTTGGTCATTCTACGCGGCCTCGGCCGCCCGGTATGACGTCGTGGTATACGGACGCGAGCACGTCAGCGCTCACCATCCCAAGATCGTGCTGTCCAACCACAAGCGCGACTTAGACTCGGTGGTGCTGGCTGCGCTGGCTTTCCTCGCGCAGGGATTCACCAAGCCCAACCACCGGCTGGTCTATGCGCTCCGGGAGGACGCATTCTGGCCCGATTTCCTGGATTTCTACCTTCACTGGCGGAGCCCGCTGAGGGTCGCGGGCGTGCTGCGCCTGCTCAAGTGCTATCCAATGGGCTACGTGCGCAGCCGCGCCGACTTGCCGCGCATCGAAAACCAGCTTCGAACGTTCGCGTGGCTGCTGGACCACGGCCGTGACGTGTATTGGACCCCGGAGGGTGGATTGAGCATGGACGGCCGTTTAGGCCGCTTTCGCGCCGGCTTCGACCGCCTGGTGCGAGGCAGCCGGATGCCGCTGCGCATCCTGCCAGTGGCCATCTTCTACGACTTCACGACGACGGGCCGGACGCGCTGCTCCATCCGCTTCGGCCCAGAGCTAGCGGTGGACCGGTCCCTCGGCAAGAGCGCCCTCGAGGAGCAAGCCCGGATGGCCATCCTGCGACAAACGACGATCAACGCCGGCCACCTCGCCGCGGCCGCCCTGCGCGATGCCGGTGCCCACGCCGATTTCACGGGCCCTGCTCTCAAAGCTGCGCTGGTGGGGCACGCGCGGCGCCTCGTGCGGGCAGGCCTGCCGCTCGACCCCCGGCTCAGGAGCCGCCGAAGCTTCGCCCGGCGCATCGACGGACTTCTGGCCTACCTTGTGCGCGAGGGCGTGCTGACGCAATCTAATGACATCCTGCGCCTCGCGCTCGGCCTCAACCATCCCGGCATGCGCTACGTCCTCAACGAGCTCCAGGAGGCCGAGTCCGCGGTGCGTCTGGCCCCACGCTAGCTCCGTATACTTTGCCGAGACCCCCTGCCTGTGCGCTCCATGTTGAATCGGGCCTGGCCCAAGCTTCGCCATTGGCTGCCCTTCGTCGTGGCCGCGGGCCTGCTCTATTTCATGGTTGCGGCGGTCAACCCGGCTAGCCTGGCCCAGGCCGTCCGGGGCTTCAACTCCGTTTACATCATCCCGCTGGCCGGCTCGTACCTGATCTATCTGGCCCTCCGATCGGCGCGCTGGCACCTGCTGATGAAGCCGCTGCAAGCCCCCAACTCCTGGATGGACTCGCTGCTACTGTTCGCGGCCGCCCAGTCGGCGGTCATGGTGCCTGCCGGGCAGTTCCTGCTGCCCGTCCTGCAGAAGAGCCAGCACGGCACGCTCATTCGCCGCTCAGCCGCGACCGTTCTCGTCCAGGAGATCATCTTCGCCATTCTGGTCCTGCCCGCGGCGGCTCCGGGCATCCTGGGCTACGAGGTGGGCGGCTGGATACTGCTGGCCGCGGCGGTGATCTCAGTGGGGTCCGGAGCGCTCATATTGCACGAGGGCTTCGCCGAGATCTGCCTGTGGGTGATCCATCGCGTGCCCTTTCTCAAGCACCACGGGCCGCACATCCGCGATCTGCGTCACCACATCGTGATGGTCGTCAACACGCGCGAGGCCGTGCTCGGGTCGGCTTTCGACCTGGCCGCCATCGGAGCGGCCGGCACCGGTTTGTACATCGCCCTGGTTGGCCTTGGACAGGCGCACATCGGCTGGGTGGGCGCCATCGGCACCTACGCCATCGGCAACGCGGCGGCGACTATCACGGCTCTGCCTGGCGGGCTGGGCGCCAACGAAGACGCCAGCGTGGGCGTGCTGAGCCATCTTGGCCTGGAGCCCGGCCCCGCCGCGGCTGCGACCCTCATCTTCCGTGTGGTGACCCTGTTCCTGGGGACCGTCCTCGGTTGGCTCGTGCTGCTCCTCTGCCGCCAGCGCTTCAAGATGCACGCCAGCCTGCTGCTGCTCCTCCGCGCCGCGGCGAAGGGCAGCCAGGAAGCCCACAGCGAGCAGCCCCTCCTGGCAACGGAGCCCTAAACTCCCAGGTACACCTCCTGCACCTTCGGGTCCGCTTTGACCGCCTCGGGCGTGCCGTCGGCCAGCATCTCCCCATAGTTGAGGACCGCGATGCGGTCCGCCAGGCTGAAGACCGCGTCCATGTCGTGCTCGATGATCAGCACCGTCAGGTCCTTCGGCAGCGCTGCCAGCATCTCGATCGTCCGCGCCGTTTCGGCCGGCGACATGCCCGCCGTGGGCTCGTCCAGCAGCAAGAGCTTCGGCTCCGCCGCCAGCGCGATCGCCACCTCCAGCTGGCGCTGCTCTCCGTAGGACAGGTTCTTGACGATCTCATCCCGCCGGCCCCACAGCTCTAGCCGCTCCAGGATCTCGCGCGCATGCTCGTTCACGCTGCCGAGCGACTGCCAGCTCCGAAACCAGCGGTGGGCGTAGCCCTGATGCACCTGCACCGCCAGCCGCACGTTCTCGTACGTCGTGAGCTGGAAGAACAGGTTGTTCTTCTGAAACGTCCGCGCCAGGCCCAGCGCCCACATCTCGTTCGGCGGCTTGCCGGTCACGTCCCGGCCCTCCAGGAGCACCTTGCCGGATGTGGGCTGCAGCTCCCCGCTGACCAAGTTGAACAGCGTCGTCTTGCCGGCGCCGTTGGGACCGATGATCGCCCGCCGCTCACCGGCGTGGACCGTCAGGTTGATGTCCTTCAACACATGCAGTCCGCTGAAGTTCTTTGACAGCCCCTCGAGTTCGAGCAGCTCAGCCACGCCGGCCTCGCAGCTGCCACCACACGCCCACGATCCCGTTCCGCACGAACATGATGAAGATGATGAAGATGGCGCCGAGGACGATCGGCCAGCGCTCCGTCATAGACGACAGCGCGTTCTGCAGCAGCAGGAAGAACGCCGCCCCCAGCACCGGCCCTACCAATGTTCCGGCGCCGCCGACCAGCACCATCAGCAGCACCGTGCCCGAGGCCGTCCAGTACACGTCGGACGGCGAGACGAAGTTGTTGTAATAGGCGTACATCAGGCCCGAGATGCCGCCGAAGGCGGCACCGATGACGAACGCCGCCAGCTTGTAAGCTTTGATGTTGTAGCCCATCGCTCGCATCCGGACCTCGTTCTCCCGAATGCCGATCAGGCTGCGTCCGAAAGGTGAGTTCACCAGCCGGTGCAGGCAGAAGAAGCTGAGCGCGAAAAAGGCGAGGATCAGCAGGTAGAAGGCCTTGGGATCGTTCACTGTGAGGGTGGGGATGAGCACCTGCGGCTTGTGCACCCCGGGCAAGCCGTTCGACCCGCCGGTCAGCCAGGTCCACTTCTGAGCCGCGGCGAAGATCATCTGAGCAAAGGCCAGCGTCAGCATCAGGAAGTACACGCCTGCCGTGCGGATGGCCAGCCAGCCGATGATGAGCGCCGCCGTGACGCTTAGCCCCAAGGTCACCAGCAGCGTGATGCCCAGGTTCTCCACGCCCAGCTTGGCCGACAGGATGGCCGTGCCGTACGCGCCCAGGCCGAAGAAGGCCGCGTGGCCAAACGAGGGCAGACCCGTGTAGCCCAGGAGCAGGTCCAAACTCATCGCGAAAACGCCGAACACCAGGATCTCCGTCAACACCGTCAGCGAGTAGCCCGACGGCGTGACGAACGGGAAGATGAGCAGCAGGGCCAGCATGATCAGGTACGCCGGGTTGAACCGCGCTAGCCACGGCTTGCGGATCTCCTCCAGCACTGGCTCAGTTGGCGGAGCTGCCTCCGCCAGATGGCCGATCGACTCCGGGACGGCGTCGGCCACTAGGCCAGTTTCCTGCCGAACAGTCCGGAGGGGCGCACCAGCAGCACCAGCGCCATGACCGCGAATGTCAGGAACAGGGCGAACTCGGGGATAAGGACCTTGCCGAAGGTATCGGCCAGCCCGATGAGCAGGCCGCCCCAGAACGCGCCCGTCAGTGTCCCCAAGCCGCCGACAACCACCACGATCAGCGCGATGATCAGCGTGTCTGAGTCCATGCCCAGGTACAGGCCCAGGATCGGCCCGGCTACCACCCCGCTGAACGCCGCCAGAGCGACGCCGAAGGTGAACACGCCCGTGAACACCAGCCCCACGTTGATGCCGAGCCCGCTGACCATCTCCTTGTCGGCCACGCCGGCCCGGATGATCGCGCCGATCCGCGTCCGCTTCTGCATGACCCACAGCAGCAGGGCGATGAGGATCCCAACCCCGATCACAAAAAGCCGGTATGTCGGGTAGAAGTTCCCCAGGAACTGCGTCGCGCCCTCCAGGTTTCCCGGCGGCGGGATGCTGCGGATGTCCGCGCCCCAGATCCACTTCACGATGTCCGAGATCATGTAGGCCAGCCCGAAGGTCAGGATCACCTGGTCGAGCTGTACGCGGTTGTACAGCCGCCGCAGCAGACCACTCTCAACAAGCAGCCCGAGTGCAGCGACCACCAGCGGGGCGATCAGCAGCGCCAGCCAGAAGTTGTTCGTGCTCCGCACGATGCTCAGCCCCACGTAGGCGCCGATCATGTAGAACGACCCGTGCGCCAGGTTGATCACGTCCATCATGCCGAAGATCAGCGTCAGCCCCGTCGCCAGCAGGAAGATCAGCAGCCCGAAGGCGACGCCGTTCAAGACCTGGACAAACAGAAAATCCAGGGTCTGCGCAGACACGAAGGTGGCCTAACGCCCGTGACTACTTGGCGACTGGCTGTACCGCTTCGAACGTCTTCGTAACCACGTTCTGGACCTGGCCGTTAACCATTTTGGTTTCGGCCACGTAGATGTTCTGCACGATGTCGTGGTACTCGGGGCTGATCGAAACCGGTCCCCGCGGGCTGTCCCACTTGGCGCCAAGCATGGCCGGCAGCAGCTTGGCCGCATCGGTGTCGCCGTTGGTTTTGTTCAGGGCGTCGACGATCAACTTTGCGCCGTCGTAGGCCTGCACAGCATAGGCGTTCGAGCCCTCGTTGTACTTGGCCTTGTAGTCGGCCACGAACTTCTTGTTCTGCGGGTTGTCCAGCGTGCTGTAGTAGTGGAGAGACGTGATCCAGCCCACCGCTGCTGCGCCCTCCGCCGGGAGCAGCAAGTCGTCCACGTTATCTCCAGCGCCCATCGGCTTGACCTTGGATTTGAGGCCGAACTGGTCGTACTGCTTCACGAACTGGACGCCGTCGTTGCCGGCCTCGAAGTTGTAGCTGGCCTCAGCGTCAGAGGCCCGGATCTTGGTCAGGTAAGCGGCGAAGTCGCTGGAGCCCAGCGGCGGCTTCTCAGTGCCGACCACCTGCCCGCCGGCTTTCTTGTAGCCGGTGGCGAACGTCTCGACTTTCTCCGGGCCGGCGGCGAAGTCGGAGTAGGTCAGGTAGACCTTCTTGATGCCGAGATCCTTGAACACGTAGTCGCCCATGGGGATGTTGGCCTGAGCGTTGGAGAACGAGGTGCGCACGAACAGGTCGCTCTTGCGGGTGGTGTCCATGTCGTTGGCGCCCGCGTTCATGCCGACCAGCATGACCTTGCGCGGCGCGTCCTTCTGCAGGTAGTCGATCGACGCGTAGGTGCTGGGCGTCAGCACCAGCCCGGCCAGGATGTTCACCTGGTCCTGCTCGACCAGTTTCTTGACCTTCTGCAGGCCAGTCGCCGGGTTGCTGGCTTCGTCCTCGACGATGACCTGGATGTCGCGCCCGCCGGCCTTGTTTCCGACCTCGCCCAGGTACATCTTGAAGCCGTTCTCCATGGCTTTGCCGAGCTGGGCGAAGGTGCCCGTAGTCGAGACTGGGAGCCCGATCTTGATCGGGCCTCCGGCGGCCGCGCTCCCGGCAGGCTTGGCCGAGGCCGCTCCGGAGGCCGCCGGCTTGGCAGATGCGCTGGCGGCGGGCTTGGCCGAGGCACTAGCCGCCGGCTTGGCCGATGCCGCGGCCGACGCGGCTGCGCTGGCCGGCTTGGCAGCGGCGCTCGACGCCGGCGCCGCGGATGGCGCGGCGCCTCCGCCGCAGGCTGCCAGGGCGAGCGTAGCGGCGCCCACCATGGGTGCCAGGAATTTCAATGTCACTTGGGCCTCCCTCCTTTTCGTCGCGCTCACTTTTGTACCCCAAGCACGTCTTGCCTTGCAAGCGGTCTTAGGCGTGCCGAGAGCCGATATAGGTGTTGGATACTTTCCGCATGCCCCCAGCCATGGGAGTCATGCTCCACACAGGCGATCTCACTTTCGACGAGATCATCCACTTCGCCAACCAGGCCGCCAAGGCAGGCTATGAGCGCTTCTGGCTCACCGAGGAGTCAGGGAAGGAAGCCTTCGCGCTGCTCGCCTTGCTGGCCAAGCAAGCACCGGGCATTGCCCTGGGCACGAGCATCGTCAACTTCTACTCCCGCACGCCCACGCTGCTGGCCATGGCCACCCGGACCATCTGGGAGCTCACCGACGGCCGCTTCGCTCTGGGTATCGGCACCGGCGGCGTCGGTTTCATGGTCCGCGGCCACGGCACCGGCATCGAGCGGCCCATCGCCCGCGCCCGGGAAAGCGTGCGCATCATCCGCGGCCTGCTGACTCAGCAGCGCTTCTCCTACGACGGCGAGTGGTTCAAGGTGCGCGACTTTCATCTCAGAGAAGGGCCAATTCAAGAACACGTGCCCATCTACCTGGCCGCCCTCGGTCCGCAGATGGTCCGCCTCGCCGCTAGGGAGTTCGACGGCTTCATCATGAACTGGCCTACCGCCGAGGCCGTCGCGGAATATCGCGAAAATGTCGAGCAGGCCGCTCGCGAAGCCGGGCGCGATCCGTCCGAGGTCCGGATTCTCAGCCTGACCATGACCGTGGCCGATCCCAAGGACGAGGCGTCGATTGACGCCATGCGTCGGGGCCTGGCCTTCTACTGCGCCTCCGAGCACTACCTCCACATCGCCGATATCTCCGGCCACGGCGCCGAGGCGCGCAAGGTCAACGAGGTCTGGCAGACCGGCGACTTCAAGAAGGCCGCCTCGCTGGTCACCGACGCCATGGTGGAGAAGTTCAGCGTCACGAACGCCAGGGAGTTGAATCGCATCCTGGCCGACGGCGTCTATCCCATCATCTACCCGGTCCCGCGCCACGACCGCATGTACGAGGACCACGTCGAGACCGCCCGCGTTGCCATGTCGTACGCCAATGCTTGAAGGCTGCACCCCGTTCCCCGAAGAGTTCGCTCGCCTGTACCGCGAGCGCGGCTATTGGGAAGATCGGCCGCTCATCGATCACTTTCGCGACTCCTTCGCCCGCAACGCGGATCGCGTGGCGATCGTCTTCGGCGACGAGCGCATCACCTACCGCCAGCTCGGCGAGCGCGTCGATCGGCTGGCGCTGCACCTGTTGGGGCTCGGGCTCGGTCCGCTCGATCGGGCGGTCATGCATCTGCCAAACATTCCCGAGTTCGTCTACCTCTACTTCGCCTTCCAGCGCATCGGCGCCATCCCCCTCATGGCCCTGCCGCCGCACCGCCAGCACGAGATCGGCCACTTCGTCGATTTCGTCGACGCCCTGGCCTACTGTATCCCCGACACGTGGGGCGGGTTTAATTTCCCGGCCATGGCGCGGGACATTCGGACCAGGGCCAAGACCCTGAAGCACATCGTCGTCACCGGCTCGGACGTGCCGGAAGACTGCATCTCCGTCTCCAAGTGGTTGGCTGCCGAGCCCTCGCTGCCCCCCAGTCGCCTGGATGAGCTGCGGATCGATCCTCTGGAACCCTGCTGCTTCCAGCTCTCCGGCGGCACCACGGGCATCCCCAAAGTCATTCCCCGCACGCACAACGACTACGTTTACAACTCCAAAGCCTCCGGCGCGGTCATCGGTATCCATCGCGACGATGCCCTGCTCGTGGTGCTGCCCATTGCCCATAACTTCCCGCTGGCCTCGGCCGGCATCCAGGCCTTCCTGCTGGAGGGCGCGCGCGTCGTCCTCTCCACCAGCACCCGCGTGGCCGACGTCATGCCGCTCATCGAGCGCGAGCGCATTACCCACCTGGAGATCGTGCCGGCGCTCATCATCCGCTGGCTCGACGATCCCGATCTCGCCAACTACGACCTGTCCTCGGTGCGCGTGGTGAACAGCGGCGGCCAGAAATACCAGCCCGAGACTAAGGTCCGCACCGAGGAGGTCTTCTCCCGGGCCAAGGTCCAGGAGGTCTTCGGCATGGCCGAGGGCCTGCTCATGTACAGCCGCCTGGACGACCCGCGTGAGGCACGCATCGAGACCGTCGGCCGGCCGGTCTGTCCCGATGACGAGGTCAAGCTCATGGACGACGACGAGCACGAGGTGCCGGTTGGCGAGATCGGCGAGCTGTGGGTGCGCGGCCCCTATACGCTGCGCGGCTATTACAAGGTCCCCGAGCACAACGCCCGCACCTTCACGCCCGATGGCTTCTATAAGTCGGGCGACCTCCTTCGCAAGCGTCCGGACGGCAACTACGTGGTCGAGGGCCGGAAGAAGGACGTGATCAATCGCGGCGGCGAGAAGATCAGTGCCGAGGAAGTCGAGAATCTCCTCCTCATGCACCCCGCCATTCACAATGTGGCCTGCGTGCCCATGCCCGACCGCGTTCTGGGCGAGAAGATGTGCGCCTTCGCCGTGCTCCGCCCCGGCCATACGGTGAGCCTCAAGGAGCTAACCGACTTCCTGACCGAGCATGGCCTGGCCCGCTACAAGCACCCCGAGCGCCTCGAGATCATCTCCGAGCTGCCCCAGTCCGGCTTCGGCAAGATCCAGAAGAACGTCTTGACGGCGCAGATCACGGAGAAGCTGAAGGCCGAATCCGCCTGACTGAGGAGAAGGGCTCCCTCGCTATAGTTGCCGAGCATGCCCGAGCTCGATATCGCCAGCTTGCGGGCGCAGCTGTCGGGCTACGAATGGCGCGAGATCATGTCCTGCCTGCGCTTCGCCCCGCGCTGGCCCGATAACTCCACCAACCCCGTCTACTGGCAGGAAACCTGGCGCAAGCGCAACCCGCGCTCGGGCGCGGTGGCGTTGCTGTTCGTCCCCCGCCCCGAGGGCCTGCACATCCTGCTCACCCAGCGAAGGGCCGACCTGAAGCACCATGCCGGCGAGCTGTCCCTGCCAGGCGGCCGCGTCGAGCCGGACGACGCCAGCTTGCAGGCGGCCGCGCTGCGCGAGACGGCCGAGGAAGTCGGCCTACCCTTAGAGGCCATCGAGATTTGGGGCCGGCTGGACGGCGTGTACGTCCCGCCCAGCAACTTCCTGGTCGCGCCCTTCACGGGCGTGGTGCTCGATCCGGCTGCCATTCACGCCCGCGACGAGGTCGAGGCCGTGATCGAGGTGCCATTGGCCACGCTGTTCGATCCCGCCGCGGTGGGCAGCATGCAGGATGAGAACGGCCGGAATCTGGCCTACTACGGTTGGCGGCAGCACCGCATCTGGGGCGCCACGGCGCGCATCCTGAACAACCTGTGCGAGGCGCTGGGGCAGGCGTGCGAGCCTTCGCACCTTCAGTAGCCCCTAAACTTGCCTAGTCATGCAGGCCACCGGCACCAACTGGCGCGAGCTCGAGGCGCGCTACTACATGCGCACGTTCGCCCGGCTGCCCGTGGTCTTCGAGCGCGGCGAGGGCTGCTACGTCTACGACGACGAGGGCAGGCCTTACCTGGACATGGTCGCCGGCTTGGCTGTGAACATCCTGGGCCACGCCCACCCGGTCATCATCGAAGCCATGACCAAGCAGGCCGAGAAGCTGATCCACGCCTCCAGCCTGTACTACACCGAGCCGCAGCTCGAGCTGGCCGAGTGGCTCGTCGAGCGCTCGCCGGCCGACCGTATCTTCTTCGCCAATAGCGGCGCCGAGGCCAACGAAGGCGCCATCAAGCTGGCCCGCAAGTATGGGCGCACGCACCGTGACGGCGCCTACGAGGTCATCACCGTCACCGGCTCGTTCCACGGCCGAACCCTGGCCACGGTCGCCGCGACCGCCCAGCCCAAGTTCCATGAGCCCTTTCTGCCGCTGCCGGATGGTTTCAAATACGTGCCCTTCAACGACATCGAGGCGATGCGCCAGGCGGTCTCACCCAAGACGGCGGCCATCATGCTCGAATGCGTTCAGGGCGAGAGTGGTATCCATATCCACGACCGCGATTACCTGCAGGCCGTCCGCCGTCTGTGCGACGACCACAACATCCTGCTCATCTGCGACGAGATCCAGTGCGGCCTAGGCCGCACCGGCACGTTCTACGGCTTCGAGCAGTTCGGCATCGTGCCCGACGTGATCACGCTGGCCAAGGGTCTGGCGGGCGGCCTGCCCATCGGCGCCTTCCTAGCCACCGAGCGCTGCGCCGTCCTGACGCCAGGCGACCACGGCTCAACGATGGGCGGCAACCCGGTGTGCTGCGCCGCGGGCCTGGCAGCCATGCGTTACCTCGAGGACCACGATCTCGCCGGCAACGCCGCCCGCGCCGGCCAGGCGCTGAAGGACGAGCTGCTGAACCTCAAGGACAGCTGGCCCGGCATGAGCGCGGTCCGAGGCATGGGCCTGATGGTCGCCTTCGACCTGGAGGATGAGATCGCGGCCGACGTGGTCCGGAAGGGTCTGGAGAAGGGGATCGTGCTCAACAACACCGGGCCGCGGACCGTCCGCATGGTCCCGCCGCTGATCATCAGCCAGGGCGAGGTCGAGAAAGCGGTCGGCCTGGTAGCCGACACACTCAAAGCCGTCCGCGCCTGACATGGGCAAGATCCTCGACCACGTCCCCGTGGGGGAGAGAGTCGGCATCGCCTTCTCCGGCGGACTGGACACCAGCGCCGCCGTCCATTGGATGCGCCACAAGGGCGCCATTCCCTACGCCTACACGGCCAACCTCGGCCAGCCCGACGAGTCCGATTACGACGACATCCCGAAGCGGGCCCTGGCCTATGGCGCCGAGAAAGCGCGGCTGATCGACTGCCGCAAGCGGCTGGTGGCCGAGGGCGTCGCCGCCCTCCAATGCGGCGCCTTCCATATCTCAACCGCAGGTCTGCCGTACTTCAACACGACGCCCCTCGGGCGCGCCGTCACGGGCACCCTGCTGGTGCTGGCCATGAAGGACGACGACGTGCATATTTGGGGCGACGGCAGCACGCACAAGGGCAACGACATCGAGCGCTTCTACCGCTACGGGCTGCTGGCCAACCCCGACCTGCGGGTTTACAAGCCCTGGCTGGACCCGGAGTTCAACGCCGAGCTGGGCGGCCGCGCAGAGATGTCGGCCTATCTCGCTGCAGCCGGCTTGCCCTACCGCCTCAGCCAGGAGAAGGCTTACTCGACCGACTCGAACATCTGGGGCGCGACCCACGAGGCCAAGGACCTCGAGTTCCTCGATCGGAACGTGACCATTGTCGAGCCCATCATGGGCGTGGCCTTCTGGCGCCCTGACGTCCAGATCGCGGCGGAGACGGTGACGGTCGGTTTCTCAGACGGCCTGCCCTGCTCCTTGAACGGTAGGCCGTACGACGATCCGGTCGAGCTGGTACTCGAGGCTAACCGCATCGGCGGTCGCCACGGCCTCGGCATGTCCGACCAGATCGAGAACCGGATCATCGAGGCCAAGAGCCGGGGCATCTACGAAGCGCCCGGCATGGCTCTCCTGTACGTCGCCTACGAACGGCTGGTCAGCGCCATCCACAACGAGGACACCATCGAGCAGTACCGGGAGAACGGCCGACGGCTTGGCCGGCTGCTGTATCAGGGCCGCTGGTTCGATCCCCAGGCGATGATGCTTCGCGAGGCTTCGCAGCGCTGGGTGGCCAGCGCCGTCTCGGGCGAGGTCACCCTTGAGCTCCGCCGCGGCAACGACTACTCGATCCTGAACACGTCGGGCCCGAACCTCACCTACCGCCCCGAGCGGCTGACAATGGAAAAGGAGCTCGGCGGTTTCAGCGCCCAGGACCGCATTGGCCAGCTCACCATGCGCAACATGGACATCGAGGACACCCGTGCCAAGCTTCTGTTCTACGCACGGCGGGGGCTCCTCGGCGGCGGTCCCGACGATCCGCTGCAGCTGGAGTAGCTTAGGCGGCCTGGGCCGCCGCGGGTGCCTGGGCTTGCGTGCGCTGAACCAGGCCTCCAAGCCCCTCGCCCGATAGCTGGGCCAGGCCGGCGCTGCGGCCGCTCAGAGCGAGCACGAGGGCTGAGAGCGGTCCGCTCACCAGGGCTCCGCTCCCGGCCGCCCATTCCGCGTCGGTAGCCTCAAACCGCAGTCCTCGCGCAAGCAGCTTGCTGGGGATGGGTGATCCGGGAGCCCCGCCAATCAGGAAGTCGCCTACCGCCAGCAGCCGCTCGGTCGGAGAGGCGCTTTGTACGCCGAGAGGAACCTGGATGTCCTGGCGGTGCAGCACCGTGTCGCACAGCACGTTGATCGGCTTGGTGCCGGGTGGATGGCCACGGCTTCCGGCTATGGCGCGGAACTGCTCCAGGAGTTCGCCCGGCGACCGTGCGCCCTGGCGCAAGGCGTCCTGCTCGATGAACCTGTTGAGGTTGAACCCGGCGAGCGCCACTTTGAACAGGGTCAACGGCGTGTAGGTGGTGGCGGCTACGAGGTGCGCAACCACGTGGCGCAGCAGCCAGCCCCGGCATAGTGACGGAACGTCCCATTGCGCCGGTTCCAATCCGGAGAGCACGCTTGCCAGCTCCCGCCGCTCCGCGTCGACCTCCTGCCAGATGTCCATAGATCGAAATACTCCTGTCAGGGATATCGGCCGGTGAGCAGGATACTCCTGTTAGGGATATACTGTCAAGGGCCAATATGCGCGACATCACGACCACGGCGTATGCCGTTCTCGGCTTGCTCGCGGTGCGGCCGTGGACGACCTACGAGCTGGCCCGCCAGATGGAGCGCAGCTTCCGCCATTTTTGGCCGCGTGCCGAAAGCAACCTCTATGCGGCCGCGGCGTCGCTGGTCAGACTGGGGTTAGCCGAACGCCGCTCCGAGTACGTCGGCCGGCGGCTCCGGCAAGTGTATTCGATTACGGCCAAAGGCAGGCGTGAGCTGCGGTCCTGGATCGCCGAGCCGGGTCGCGGTCCCGTGCTCGAGTTCGAGCAGCTCCTCAAGGTCTTCCTGGCTGATCAGGGCTCGAAGGAGGACATCCTGGCCAACGCGGCCGCGGCCGCGGCCTGGGCCAGGGACATGAAAAGCCAGGGTGCTTCTATCTCGCAGACGTACCTCGCCGGCAAGGGGCCGTTCGAGGAGCGCTTGGCCCTGATCGCCCTGACGATGAAATTCTTGTGGGGCTTCGCCTCGCTGGTCGAGACTTGGGCGCAATGGGTTGAATGCGAGGTGGCCGGCTGGCCTGAGGCGCCCGCCGGTTGGCCAGCTCGCATGGACGCCTTCGCCGAAACCCTCCAGCCCAACCATTAACGCGCCCTCGCGGCGTCTGCACGGCCCAATGTTGGCGCGTTCTTGCCACCTCAGGCCATGCCAAACTTGACGCGAACGTGAGATCCACCGGCTTCGCAGAGGCGTTTCGAGGACCATATCTCTGGCCCTCCGTCACGGCGCTCGCCGGGATCTCCATCGGCTCCGTTGACCAATACGTGGTTAACACCTCCATGCCGCGCGTACTGGCCGAGCTCGGCCAGCCCGTGTTCTACGCGTGGGTCGCATCCGGCTTCGTGCTCGCCCAGATCGTGGGCATGGCCCTTGCCGGCGCCTGGCGTGACCGCTCCGGGTTGAGGACGCCCTTCCTGGCCGGCATCGCCGTCTTCGGGGTCGGATCCCTGCTGTGCGCCGGCGCGCCCAGCATGGCCATGCTCGTTGTTGCCCGCGCCTTTCAGGGACTGGGCGGCGGCGCCCTCTCAGCCCTCAGCTACGCCGCCGTCGCCGGGTACCCCGAGAGCCTGCGCATCCGCATGTACTCGCTGATCTCCACCCTGTGGGGCATCGTTGCCCTGGGTGCGCCGCTCATGGGCGGCGCCATCACCGACTGGATCGGCTGGCGCTGGATCTTCCTGGCCAACGTCCCTCTGTGCCTGATCGCCACCGCGATCGCCGTCCAGGGCCTCAAAGGCTCTGCTCCTGCCGACCGCCGGCGCGCTCTTCCCGTCTTGCGCTCCATCCTGCTCGCCCTGACCGTCGGCGCGTTCATCGCCGCCCCGTCGGCCGAGCCGTTGGTCGCGGTGGCGCTCGCCATCTGTGGTGTCATCCTGGGCCGGCTGTACCTGAGCGAGGAGCGCAGGGCCGCCGTCCCCGTTCTGCCGCTCGAGACCTGGACCGCTCGCGGCGCCGTGGGCTCGTGCATGCTGGCAACCATGTTCGTAACCGCCGCCTACATCGGCTCGAACGTCTTCCTGCCGCTCTACCTGCAGAACGTGCGCGGCGAATCGGCTTTCACCGCCGGCCTGGTGATGAGCTCGGCCGGCGTGTGCTGGACCGTCGGCAGCCTGCTCGGGGTCCGCGCCGAAGGGGTGTGGCGCATGCGTGTCATGCGTTTGGGAGCGCTGATGATCGCCTTCGGCGGCCTGTCCGTTGCAGCCATCGCCGCCGCTGGAAATGTGCCGCTGGTGTTCGTGTATCTCACCTGGGACGTGGCCGCCATAGGTGTCGGCCTGGCGCTGCTTCACCTGATGAACTGGGTTGTGGCCTACTCCCCACCGGAACGAGCCGGCGCGGCGTCTGCCGCCGTGCAGACCGGCCGCATGCTGGGCAGCGCCGCCGGAGGCGCGCTGATGGGCGCGGTCCTGCACGGCATCGGCGCCGATGCCGGCCATCTGTGGACCGCCATCAGCGCCATCTTCCTACTGGGCGCGACCTTCGCGCTCATGCCAGCCACGCTGCTGAGGCCGAGGCTGGAGCGCGAGCATCCTCAGGAGCCGGAGGCCCGGCCTGCTGAGGCTCTTGCGACGGTAGAGGCTTAAACCGCCGCCGGCAGCCGGATCCCGAACAGCTGGGCCGCGTTGTCGAACAGCACCCGCCGCTTGATCGACGGCTCCACGCCCTCGAACATGGCCTCCAGCTCGCTCGATGCGTTCGGCCCCCAGACGCCCTGCGGGTGGGGGAAGTCGCCGCCCCACAGCGCCGCGTCCGCCAGCGCCGGAGTGCTCTCCAGCAGCTTCACGCCGACCTCGTCCGACTCGAACGTCAGGGCTACGTTCCTCCGGAAGAACTCGCTCGGCATCAGGCCAAGCTTCACCGCCTCGCCCGGCTGCTCCACATTGCGGAAGCGCGGGTCATCCTCGCGGCCGATGCTCACCTGCCGGTCCGCCCACGACAGCCAGAACGGCGCCCAGCCGATGCGCGTTTCGGCGAAGCAGAAGCGCAGCCCTGGATGGCGCTCGAACACGCCCGAGAAGATGAGCTGGGCGACGTACAGCGCGGCCGTCATCGGCACGGCCGAGCCCCAGGCGCTACGGGCGCCCCCGCGCCGCGGCGGGATCGCGCCCGCTCCGCCGGGATTGCCCAGGTGCTCGCACAGCACGACGCCCGCTTCCTCCGCCACGCTCCAGGTTCGCTCCCACACGTCCTCGTACAGCGGCTGGCCGGCATCCCAGTAGGGGAACTCGACCGCCCGCGCGCCGCGCTTGGCCAGCGCCTCGATCTGCGCCGGGCAATCCTCGGGGAAGCGCGCGGTGACGTTGGGCAGGATGAGCAGCCGCTCCGGGGCCGCTGCCATGACCCCGAATGCGAAATCGTTGTAGACGGCGTAGATCGCCTTCAGCAACTCCGGATCTCTGGCCGACTTCCACGACAGCCCGCCGAACGTGATCGCGGCATACATGCCCTGCTGGTCCATCAACCGAAGAAGGACGTCCGGGTCCGATGGCGGCAGGGAGCCATCCGGCACGTCGAAGCCCCGGCCGCGCAGGATCTCTAGCAGCCGAGCGTTGTCCGCGCCGTCGGCCGCCGGTCCGTGCAGCCCGCCTTCGTACTCCCAGAACGACCCTCTGTCGGTCTCCACCACCTTTGGGCCGGCTTCGCGGAGCTTGGCCGGCAGGCCGCGCTGCCAGGTGTCGCGGGGCATCCAGATAAGGTCGAGATGGTTGTCGGCGGAGATGCAGCTGTACGTCACGTCCGCCCTAGCCTACAGGATCAGGCAAGCGTCTCCGAAGGAGTAGAAGCGGTAGCGTCGCTCGACAGCCTCGGCATACGCTCGCAGGATGAGCTCGCGCGAGGCGAAGGCGCTGACGAGCGCCAGAAGCGTCGTGCGCGGCAGGTGGAAGTTGGTGATCATCGCGTCGACCGCCCGGTACTCGAATCCGGGGTAGATATACAGCCGCGTCCAACCTTGAAACGGCCGCACCAGTCCATCACAGGCCGCGGATTCCAGCGCCCGCACGCTCGACGTCCCCACAGCCACGATCCGCCGCCCGGCCGCCCGCGCCCGGTTGCAGGCCTCCGCGACGGCCGGAGGCACCAGGCACCACTCCTCGTGGATGTCGTGCTGCTCCACGTCGCCCGCCTGGATCGGCCGGAAGGTATGCAGGCCGATGTGGCAGGTGACGTACGCGGTCCGGATGCCGCGCTCCTCCAGTTCACGCAGCAGCTTGGGCGTGAAATGCAGCCCGGCAGTCGGCGCCGCCACCGAGCCGTTGGCCCGCGCGTAGACGGTCTGGTAGCGCTCCGGGTCGGCCAGCGGCGCGTGGACATACGGCGGCAGAGGGGTTTCTCCGATGCGCTCCAGCGCCCGGTCCAGCTCGTCCCCGGCAACGGAGAAGCGCAGGCGTCGCGTGCCGTCCTCCAAAGAGTCGAGGACATCCGCTTGCAGGCCGTCGAACTCCAGCCGCATGCCCGGCCGGACCCGCCGGCCCGGCTTGACTAGCGCGCGCCAGGTGTCGGGCGTCTCCGGCTGGAGGAGCAGGGCCTCGATGGCGCCGCCGCTGCCGTCCTTACGTCCGCGCAGCCGTGCCGGGACCACGCGGCTGTCGTTGGCCACCAGCACGTCGCCTGGCTCGAGGTACTCGCCCAGTTCCCGAAAGATCCGGTGCTCGAGCTGCCCGGTGTCTCGATGGATCACCAGCAGCCGCGACTGATCGCGCGGCTCGATGGGCGCTTGGGCGATCAGGTCCGGCGGGAGATTGTAATGGAGCTCGCTTGTCTTCATGCTCGCGCTGCGTCGGCGGAAGCGAGTGCGGCGGATGCCGCTTCAGCGACTGAGGAGCCGAGCGATGACGTTCAGCAGCACCGTCAGCACCAGGGAGGCGATGATGCAGGTGACGATCGGGAAGTAGAACCCGAAGTTGCCGCGCTGCACGGCGATGTCGCCTGGCAGCCGCCCGAGATACGGAACCCGGCCGAAAACCAGGAACAGCGCGCCGGCCAGCACCAGCAGCAGTCCCAGCCCGATCAGCAGCTTCCCAACCTCAGCCACGGCCCAAGTATGCCTCGCTTGCGAGCGTGAAAACCTCCACATCATGCTCCTTGCCGCGGATCCTCGTGGCGCCCAGCTTCACCAGCTTGAAGGTGCTTCCGTCCAGCAGCGCGGCGGCATCGGCCGAGAGCACCGAATCCACGTGGTAGTCCTTGCACAGGCTCTCCAGGCGCGAGGCGGTGTTCACCGTGTCGCCGATGGCCGTGTAGTCCGAGCGCTGCGGAAGACCGACCGCGCCCAGCACCACCTCGCCTGTATGGATGCCCACGCCGAAGCCAACCTCCGGCTCTCCTCGGGCGGCCCGCTCCGCGTTGATCGCGCCAATCGCCCCTCGGATGGCGGCGGCCGTGCGGACCGCCGCCGGGGCACCGTGCGATGGCTCCGTCGGCACACCGAAGATGGCCATCAGCCCATCGCCCAGGAACTTGTCCAGGATGCCGCCGTTATCGAACACGCACTGGGCCATCGTGCCGACGTAGCTGTTCAGGATCTTGACGACCTCCTCGGGCCTTAGCTTCTCCGCCAGGGCGGTCGACCCGCGCAGATCGCCGAACAAGATCGTCACGATCCGCCGCTCGCCGCCCAGCTGGATGGGGTCGCCGTGCATCACGCGGTCCACCACAGCCGGCGAAAGGAACCGCTCGAAGCCGCGGCGCCTGTCCAGCTCGATGAACAGCGCCCAGAGCGCGCACACCACGGCAGCCAGCATCAGCACGTGGTACTCCCACCAGGCCAGGCCCCACACAGGCGAAATGACCATCGCTACCTGCGCGTCGGCCAGCAGCAGGAAGGCCGCGACCTGGGCCGCGTGCATCGGCAGCCGGGTGCTCTTGAATTCGAGCGTTTGCCGCCACGCGGCGAACAACAGCAGCGCCGCCGAAACGCCCGCCGCGAGGTACGGGATGGGCGGCTGAAGCAGCGGCAGCAGCGCCAGCGTGCCCGGCGCTGCCAGCCCGACTGCCCCGTACGCCACGAGCACCGCCGCCAGCACAGCCGCCACGATCCGCGCCTGCGCCAGCAGCCTCTTGGGCGACGTCCAATCCAGCGGCAGATAGCGGGCGGTAAAGAACAGCGCCGGCAGGAGCAGGCTGAGGTAGGCCGAGATGCCCAGCACCGCCAGCGCGCTGTGGTCCTCGTGCGCCAGGCCGGCGTAGCCGTAGCTGAGGTCGCCGGCGAAGCTGCTGGCCGTGGCCGGCAGGATGACGCCGGGCGTAGCCAGCGCGTGGACTATGAAGAACGCCGCCATGCTCAGGAACCCGAGGGCTACGAACAGCGTCCGGAAGGCGCGCTGCTGCAGGGCGGCGCGCGCCACCATCATGGCCACCAGTAGAGCCAGCAGCGAGACGTTGGCGACCACGACCAGGTGCTCGAAGGCCATGTCTGGCCCGACCGGTGTGGTAGGTATCTGAAGCAGCCAGGCGAGCAGCACCAGGGGAACGGCGATGAGCGCCGCGACTGCCAGGCCGCCTTTCAGCATGGGCCAGAGTGTACGCTTAGCCTAAGCAGAACGCCGCCCGGAGCGAAGGCGGCGAACGCCGCGGAGGTGCACTTGCCGTGAACGTCCTCGAAAAGGCCAGCCGAACCCTCAGCCGCCCGCGGGCCCGCGGCCGCCCCAACCTTCAGCTCTCGCTCCTCGACAGCCCTATCAGCTGGCCGCGGCCGCGATCCCCTGAACCCGCCAGCCGCCCCTCGAAGCTGATGTCCATCGAGCTCGAGCTCGGCGGCCTGGCGATCGAGTTCAAGGCCAAGAGCCTGGCGGGCCTTCTGACCTGCCTCAGCCTGGGGGCCGCGGGCGCAGCCGTCCTCCAGGAACTCACTCGGCCGCCGCAATTCCGGACCTGGCACGGGCGCGTGGCCGGGATTATCCCCTACGACTTCCGCAAGCCCACGCCGCGCCGCATCCTGAACGCCTTCTGGGCGCCGGACAACCCACGGCTGTTCACCGACACCGCCTTCGGCGTGGGCTGGAGTGTCAACCTGGCCCAGGTGCCGCGCGCTCTGCGCGGCACCTGGCAGCCGCGGCCTGGGAGGGCCTACACCGGCCCTAAAGTGACCACCACGCCTTAAGCGGATCTCGCCCCCACGAGGACCGGCTGGCGCTTGGGCGCGCCGAGGACCTCCATCAGCCGCGCGAGGTCCTGCCGCCATTTGTCCGGCTGGACGTGCAGCCTGAGCTGCAGGCTGCCGATCGTCAGCCGCGGGCCGAAGCGCTTGCCGAGCTCGTAGCGATCGAAGGTCGCGCCCTCCTTAAACTGGACGAGGATGTCCTCCGCAAGCGGCCGCTTGCGGATGGCCTCGATGCCCAACCTGAGCGCCTCCAGCTTCAGGTTCAGCAGGAAGAACAGGTTCTCGGCCGCCTCGGGGAGCGGCCCGAAGCGGTCGCGAATCTCGCGTTCCAGCGCTTCAGATTGGCTTCGCTCGGTGACCAGCGCGATGCGCTGGTACAGGTTCATCTTGAGCGCGAGATCGGCCACGTAGTCGTCCGGGATCAGCGCGTCCAGCCCCAAATCGACGGTGATTGTGTCCTTGGCGGTTGTATCCGGCAGCGGCTCGCCCTTGAGCTCCTGGATCGATTCAGCCAGCAGCTTGCAGTACAGGTCGAACCCCACGGTGTTCATCTGGCCGTGCTGCTCGGGTCCGAGGAGGTTGCCCGCGCCGCGGATCTCCAGGTCCTTCATGGCGATTTTGAATCCGGCGCCCAGGTCGGTCGTCTCGAAGATCGTCCGCAGCCGCTTCTCGGCCTGCGGCGTCAGCGGCACCTCGCCCTTGAACAGCAGATAGGCGTAGGCGTGAACCGCCGATCTGCCCACCCGCCCCCGCAGCTGGTACAGCTGAGCCAGGCCCAGCTTGCCGGCCTCGTTGATGATGATCGTGTTCACGTTCGGGATGTCGAGCCCGCTCTCGATGATGGTGCTGCACACCAGCACGTCGTACTCGCCGTGGGCGAAGTCGTTCATGACCTTCTCAAGCTGGCCCTCGTCCATCTGGCCGTGAGCCGCCACGAACGTTGCCTCGGGGACCAGCTTGCGGAGCTTCTGGATGGCCGGGCCCATCGTCTCGACGCGGTTGTGGACGTAGTAGACCTGGCCGCCGCGCTTGATCTCCCGCAGGATGGCGTCGCGGACGACCTCGTCGCGGTACTCCTCGAGATAGGTCTTGATCGGCTGCCGGTACTCCGGCGGCGTCTCGATCACGCTCATGTCGCGCACGCCGACCATAGCCATGTTCAGCGTTCGGGGGATGGGCGTGGCCGTCATGGTCAGCACGTCGACGTCCTTCTTGAGCTCCTTGAGGCGCTCCTTGTGCATGACGCCGAAGCGCTGCTCCTCGTCGACCACCAGCAGGCCAAGGTTCTTGAATTGGACGTCCGCCTGGAGCATGCGGTGCGTGCCGATCAGGATGTCCACCGCCCCGGCTTTCACTTCGCCGATGATGCGCTGCTGCTCCTTGGGCGTGCGGAAGCGGCTGAGCATCTCAATCTTCACCGGGAACGCCTGCATCCGCTCCCGGAAGGTGTTCAGATGCTGTTCCGCCAGCACCGTCGTCGGCACCAGCACCGCCACTTGCTTGCCGGCCATCACCGCCTTGAATGCCGCCCGCACTGCCACCTCCGTCTTGCCGAAGCCTACGTCGCCGCACAGCAGGCGGTCCATCGGCGCCGGCTTCTCCATGTCCGCCTTGACGTCGGCCGTTGCCTGAAGCTGGTCGGGGGTTTCGACGTACGGGAAGCTGCCCTCGAGCTCGTCCTGCCAGGGCGTGTCCGGCGGAAAGGCAAAGCCGGGCGTCAGCTCACGCTGTGAGTACAGCGCCAGCAGCTGCGCCGCCAGGTGGACGATGGACTGCTTGACCCGGGTCTTGGCGCGCTCCCAGTCCTGAGTTCCGAGCTTGTTGAGGGTGGGTTTGTGCTCGCCAACCCCGATGTAGCGGCTGATGCGGTCGATCTGCTCTACCGGTACATAGAGCTGGTCCGTGCCGGCGTACTGCAGCACCATGTACTCGCGTGTCTGGCCGCCGAGCTCGCGCTGGACGAGCCCTTTGTACTGGCCGACCCCGTGCTCGACGTGGACGACGAAGTCGCCGGGGCTGATGTCGCTGAGCAGGATCGGCGGCGCCGTTTGCTTGTGGGCGATAGCCCGCCGTGGCTTGGCCCAGCCGAAAATCTCGATATCGCTGAGCACGGTCAGGCCCAGCTCCGGGTTTCTCCATCCCTCTCTCAGCGAGCCGTTGACGATCGTCACGCTGCCCTCGTCGGGCAGCGCGTCCAGCTCATCTTGCGGGGCGACGACGGGCAGGCCGGCGCCGTCTTCGGCGACTTGCTCCGACAACCGCTTACCCTGCAGCGTCACCAGCACGACGCGCTGGTTCTCGGCCCGCCAGCGCTTCAGGTCCTGCAGCAGCGTCTTGATCTTTCCGCCGTAAGAACCCGCGGTCCGAAAACCGAGATCCATATCGGCTGACAGACCTGCAGACAACCGCAAGCTCTGCTGGCGTGTTTTGATGTCTTCCCACGCCAAGTAAGGGAGTGGCAGCCCCGAAGGGATCTCTCCTTCCCTCTGGAGCTCGAGCCGCATCTCTTCCGCCTGGTTTCCGAGATGGGCAACCGCGCGCTGGATGGCGTCGGCCTCGCTGAGGGTTACGACCCCATCCTCAGACAGGTAGTCCAGCAGCGACGCGGGCCGCTCGAATAGAAACCGTGTGTAGAAGTCGCTGTCCTCCGCCTTTTGCCCTGCCGCGATGGCCTCGAGGGCCCGGCGCCAGCGGCCCGCTTCCTCCTCCCGGCAGCCGTCGAAGTCCAGGCCGTCCAGCAGCGCCAGCGCCTTCTGGGCCATCCCGTGTGACGCCTCCCGCACCGGAGTGAAGGTGATCGTCTTGACCTCAGCCTGGCTGAGCTGGGTCTCCGGGTCGAACAGCCGGATCGACTCGATATCGTTGCCCCAGAACTCAATGCGGACCGGCTGGCTGTGCGCCGGCGGGAACACATCCAGCACCCCGCCTCGGCGCGTGAACGTGCCCTCCTCCTCCACCATCGGCGCGGGCTCGAAGCCCATCCGCACCCATTCTTCGAGGAGCGCATCCGGCTTGATGCGCTGGCCCTGTTCGAGGGTGAACACCTGGGCAGCGAAGTCCTCGGGCGGCGTGACCCGTGGGAAGAGGGCCGCCGCGCTGGCGATGACCAGCGGTTTGAACCAGCGGTTCTGATGGGCGGGCCGCGTCTTGAGCTCGGCCAGCACGGCCGCCCGCTGCCTTATGGTTTCGGGCCGGGCCTTGCCCTCCTCATAGGGCAGCCCCTCCAGCTCCGGGAAGTACAGGCACGACGCCGGCTCCAGGCTCCAGGACTGGAGCTCCTCGAAGACGTTCCGCGCCCGCTCGGGGTCGGGCAGCACGGCAATGAGCGGCCGCTTCAGCGCAACCTGCAGCGCGGCCAGCACATACCCGGTACTGGCGCCCAGCACACCCCCCGCGCGCGCGGAGCCCTGGCCGAGCTCTTCAACCAGCCGTTTGAACGTGTCGGAGGTCTGGAGCGGGGATAAGAGCCCGTACAGCGCCACTAGGCTCCCCGTCTCAAGCCGTTGTAGCGATCCATCGCCTGCTCGATGCAGCCATCCAGAATCATCTCCGCCGCATCCGCCGCGTCCGCAATCACTGAGCCCAACTCCGATTCTTCTGACGGGGAAAAGTCCTCCAGCACGTGCCCGACTACTACCTCGCGGACGTGCAGCGGCCTGCCCACACCGATCCTCACTCGCGGGAAATCCTGCCGGTTGCCGAGCGCCTCTATGATCGACCTTAGCCCGTTATGGCCGCCCGAGCTGCCGCTCGGCCGGATACGTATTCGCGCGAACGGCAGGTCGATGTCGTCGCACACCACCAGCAGCCGCTCCGGGGGAATCTTGTAGAAGCGCGCCACCGGCCCCACCGAGCGCCCGCTCAGATTCACGAACGTCTGCGGCTTCAAGAGGTAGAGCGGCCGGCCGTCGCGCCGCGCGGTCGCCAGCTTGCCCTTCGCCTTGCTCCGCTCGAACTGCACCCCGCGCCGGCGCGCCAGCTCATCCACCACCCGAAAGCCGATGTTGTGCCGGTTGCGCTCGTACTGCTTCCCCGGATTCCCCAATCCGACGACCAGCCAGGCGTCCCCCGTGGGTTCGTCCTCGCGCCCCCGCCACCGCCCGAAGATCACAGTCGGATGCTAACAACGAGCCGACCCGAATTCGCCGTTACAATCGCTTTCGTGCCCGCGGGCCTGTCCGACCAGGACCTCAAGGAAATGCACCGCCTGATGGTGTTGAGCCGCGTGTTCGACAAGGCCATGTGCGAGCTGTCCAACAACTGGTTCCCCGCCGAGGGCGAGGAGGCGGCGGCCGTCGGCGCCTTCTACGGTCTCGAGCCGAACGACTTCGCCGCTCCTCACTACCGCGGCACCCACATCGTCTACCACATGCGCGGGGCCGAGCTGTGGCGGCTGGCCTGCCATGCCCTGGCCAGGGTGGACGGCTACACCTACGGGCGCGCCTTCGCTCACGGCGGGCCGGCCACGGACATGGGCCTGCTGCCGTGGCTGGGCGGCGACATCGGCCCGCAAATCGCCCAGGCGACCGGCGTTGCCTTCGCCTTCAAGTACCGCAAGCAGCCCAACGTGGTGGTCAACGCCTTCGGCGACGGTATGAGCACCCGCGGCGACTTCCACGAGGCTCTCAACCTGGCTGGCATCCATAAGCTGCCGATCGTCTACATCATCCACAACAACCAGTGGGCCATCTCCACCCACTCCACCCGCTTCCTGGCCAACACGAACGCGGTCGAGCACGCCACGGCTTACGGCATGTACGGCGAGCAGTTCGACGGCAACGACGTCCTGGCCACGCACGACGCCGTCGCCCGCGCCATCGAGAAGGCCCGCGGCGGCCAGCCTTGTCTGCTGGAGGCCTGTACCTGGCGTGTGCGCGGCCACTGGGCCGGAGACAAGCTGGAGTACCGGGAGTTCATGAAGGACGTCATGCAGCCCCGTGACGATCCCATCCCCCGCTTCGAGGAGGAGTTGGAGAAGCGCGGCGTGCTCAAGGCGGCCGACCTACAGCGTCACTGGCAGCAGGCTCAGGACGAGACCGAGCAAGCCATCGAAAGGGCCCAGCAGTCCCCGAGCGCGGACACCCTCGACATCGGCCTCGATCGCGTCTTCAAGAGGAGAGAGTCCTGATGGCCGTCCAGCCTGAGACACGCCCGCCGGAAACCCCAACCCGCGGCCGCCGGCTGACCTACGTCGAGGGCGTGATCGAAGCCCTCGCCCAGTGCATGCGCGAGGACCCGGACATCTTTCTCCTCGGCCAGGATATCGGCCCCTTCGGCGGCACGATGCAGAGCACCAAGGGCCTGTGGGAGGAGTTCGGTTGGGAGCGCGTCGTGGATACGCCTATCTCCGAGGGAGGCACGGCCGGCCTGGCCGTCGGCGCCGCGCTGATGGGCCTCAAGCCGGTTATGGAGATCTCGTTTGGCGAGTTTCTGCCGTCGGTCATGAACGAGGTCGTGACGCAGGCACCGAACGTCCATTACTACACCGAGGGCCACTCCCACTGCCCGGTCGTCTTCCGGACCAAGATCGGCGATGGCCCCTACCGCGGGCATCCGCAGTGCTTCGAGGCCTGGTTCGCCGGCATTCCCGGCCTGAAAGTCGTCATGCCGGCCTTCCCCGACGACTGCAAGGGCCTCATGGTGGCCGCCATTCGCGAGCCTAACCCCGTGCTGTTCATTGAGGACATGTACCTCTACCACGCCGTTCGCGGTGAGGTGCCCGCGGAGCTGTACGAGACGCCTATCGGCAGCGCGCGTGTCGTCCGAGAGGGCAAAGACGCGACCGTCGTGGCCACCGGCTGGTACGTCCACAAGGCGCTGACGGCGGCCCGCCAGCTGGCTCAGGAGGGCATCGAGATCGAGATCGTCGATCCCCGTACGATTGCGCCTCTCGACGTCGACACCATCCTGGCCTCGGTGAAGAAGACGGGTCGCGCCGTGACCGCCCACGAGTCGTGGAAGATCGGTGGCTTCGGCGCCGAGATCGCCGCTCAAATCGTCGAGGAAGGCTTCGGGCACCTCAAGGCGCCCATCGTTCGCGTCGGCGCGCCCCACACGCCGATCCCCATTCCCAAGCCGCTGCGCGACGTCTTCCTGCCCGACGTAAAGGACATCGTGGCGGCCGTCAAGAAGGTGACCGGCTGGCGGAGCTAGTCCCCAGCCAGGTCATTCCCCTCAAAGGCGTCCAGAAGGTTATCGCCACGCGGCTCCACCAGAGCCAGCAGACCACTGCCTGGGTGCCGTGCTTCGGTGAGCTCGATGTGTCCGAGGCGGAAGCCTGGCGCCAGAAGGCCAACCGGGACCGGGAGCGGCGGCTCAGCTGGACGCACCTGGTGCTGTTCCTGCTCGCGCGCGCCCTTCCCAAGCACCCGCTGCTGAACGCGGCCCTGATCGATGAGGAGATCCGCGTCTACTCTGAGATCAATCTCGGCCTGGCCGTGAATCGCCCCGATGGCGCGCTGCTCGTGCCCGTCATCGCCGGCGCCCAGAGGATGTCGCTGGACCAGATCGCCGCCAAGGCCGACGAGCTCGGAGCGAAGACGCGCGAGAACAAGCTGGCGCCGGCAGACATGCTCAACGGCACCTTCACGCTGTCCAGCTATGGCACCCTCACGGCCGTCCGATGGGCGGCATCCATCATCAACCCGCCGCAGAGCGCCATTCTCGGCGTCGGCCGTGTCGAGCAGAAACCAGTCGTGCGCGAGGGGCGGATCGTCGCGCGCTCAGTGCTGCCATTCAGCCTGACCTATGATCACCGCATCGTGAACGGCATGCCGGCCATGGAGCTGATGGAGACCATTGCCGGCCTTGTCCGGGAGCCGGATAACACCTTTGGGTGATCCATTGCGCAGTGCGTCGGGTATAGCTATGATGGAAGCCAAGGAGCGCGCACCCGGCGCGCACTGACTTACCCCACTCAGCACTCTCCGCGCCCTGCGGGCGGCGCAAGTGTTTTGTATCCGACCGCAAAGCCGGTGGGGGCTCCAAACAGAGGCCGTGGAAGACCGATACAGAGGTGGCGGCGGCGGTGGCCGTCAAGGTGGCCGGTATGGCCGGCGTCGTCGTGGACGCGGCGGCGGACGCCCGCGGGACGTATTCCCGGACATCCAGGAACCCGAAGAGCATTTTTCGCCCTGGGCCGAGGATTTCGAGCGCGAGCCCAATCCCGACGCCGAGGCGCTGCACCTGGCTTACGACTCCGTCTATACGCACGAGGGCGACGTCCGCGAGGAGCTGCTCGAGAACTGGGTAGAGGCCAGCGCCAATGGCAAGCGCTGGCGCTGCTGGAATTGCGGCAAGAACACTCAGCGGTTCACCCAGCTCCGTCTACCCACGCTCCGCACCGTGGTCTCGATTTGCGACAACTGCGGGACGTGGACCGTTTGGGACGCCTGGCGCGACCTGGCCAACCCGCGCATCTTCAGCTTCCGCCGAACCATCGAAGAGACCGAGCCCGCTCAGCCGACCGAGCCGCAGCCGGCCGAGGCGGCGGTCGCGCCCGCGATTCGCTCCAACGGCTCCGGCGGCCTGGAACAGGTGCCGGCCGCCCCGGCGGCCGAGCCGCCCAGAGCACCGGCGGCAGAGCAGCCGAGCCCCGAAGCGGTCCTCGAGACGGCCACCGCCGAAGCGGCCGGCCAGCAGGAGCCGGTGGCGCCAACGGCGCCTGAGCCGGCCCTGCAGCCGTCAGCTCCTGTGGCCGAGGCCAAGCCCAAGCGCGCCCCGCGGGCCAAAGCGGCCTCGCCCGAGGGCGAGCCCAAGGCTCGCAGGACCCGCTCGCGGGCCAAGAAGACGGAAGAAGCCCCCGCCCCGGGCGAGGAAGCCGCCGCCACGGCCGAGCCCCCGACGGTCGACTAGCAGATCACCGTTCCGCCAGGCATCGGTTCCGGTTGCGCCGGACAGTATTGGATCGACTCGTACTTCTACAGCAGGGTGCAGCTTCCCCAGTCCCGACCTCACCCCCCAAGCAGGTGAGGGAAGTGGACCAGCGGCGGCAGCTGCACCGTCCGCAGCGGCGGGCTGACCATCCTCTCTTAGCTAGGGAACCAGAAGCAATTTGCCGGCATAGCGCCGGCTGACCAGGTCGTGGTGGGCCTGTACAGCATCGGTCAGCGGATATGTCCGCTCCACCCGCGGCGTGAGCTTGCCGCTTAGCACCCAATCGAACACCGCGCCGGCACGCTCCAGGAGCTCCTCACGTGAGGCCGTGTAGTGCACCAAGCTGACCCGTGTCAGCACCAGCGAGCCGTGCTCCATCAACCGACGTGTGTCGACGGGCGGCACTGGCCCGCTGGCCTGCCCGTAGAGCACCAGCCAGCCGCGCGGGCGCACGCTGGCCAGGCTTCCATCGAACGTGTCGCGGCCGACGCCGTCGAACACCACGTCCACGCCCCGATGGCCTGTCAGGCGCCGCGCCTCGGCCGCGAAATCCAGCTCCCCGTACAGGATGGTCTCGTCGGCGCCCGCCTCGCGTGCGAGCTCCGCCTTGGCGGCCGAGCCCACCGTGGCCAGCACACGCGCGCCGCGCATCTTCAGCATCTGAACCAGCAGCCGCCCCACGCCTCCTGCGCCGGCGTGCACCAGAGCCACCGTCCCCGGCGTCGAGGGGTAGGTGCTGTGCGACAGGTAGTGCGCCGTCATGCCCTGCAGCAGAACGGCCGCCGCGTCCCGTACAGCCAGTCCATCGGGCACCGGCACGAGCTGCTCGGCCTGCACCAAGGCGTGCGTGGCGTACGAGCCCTCGCTGGCCGCCCAGGCGACGCGGTCTCCGGGACGGAACTGGGACACCCCCTCGCCCAAGCCCTCAACCGCGCCCCCGCGCCCTCCATGCCGGGCGTGAACGGCAGCGGGCCCGGATACTGGCCGCTGCGTCGGTAGACCTCCAGGAAGTTCACGCCCGTGGCCTCCACCCGCACCAGCGCCTGCCCGGGGCCGGGCGACGGAACCGGCAGATCCTCGAGCCGCATCACCTCGGGCGGGCCCACCTCATGCACTCGGATGGCTTTCACGACTGGCGCCGTTCTTCGATCCAGCGTTTGAATTTGGCCTCCTGGCCGGCCTCGCCGGGCTCGTAGTAGTGATGTCCCACCAGCTCCTGGGGCAGGTAGTCCTGCAGCCGTTGGACCGGCGGCAGCTCGGCTCCGGGTTCAGCAAGGGCGGCGTTGTAGTTATGCGCGTACATGTAGCCGCGCCCGTAGCCCTCGTGCGCCATCAGGCCCGTCACGGCGTTCCGCAAATGCAGCGGCACGGGCTGGCTGCCCGTCGCCTCGACGTCCTTGCGCGCGGCGGCGTAAGCCCGCAGGGCGGAGTTGCTCTTGGGCGCGAGCGCCAGGTAGAGGGCGGCCTCGGCCAGCGGCAGGAAGCCCTCCGGCATACCCACGAAATGCGCCGCCTGCTGCGCGGCCACGGCCACGCTGAGGGCCTGCGGATCGGCCAGGCCGACGTCCTCCGCGGCCAGGATGACCATGCGCCGGGCCACGAACAGCGGGTCCTCGCCAGCTTCGAGCATGCGCGCCAGCCAGTACACCGCCGCGTCCGGGTCGGAGCCGCGCACGCTCTTGATGAAGGCCGAGATGACGTCGTAGTGCTGGTCGCCTTGCCGGTCGTACAGCAGCGCCCGATGCTGGAGCGCGTCCTCAACTGCCTGGAGTGTGAGGGCGCCGGAAGTCGCCACCGAGGCCAGCTCCAGCGCGTTCAGCGCCACCCGCGCATCGCCATGCGCCATCTGGACCAGGAAGCGCCGAGCGTCGTCCTCGATGGTCGCGCCCAGCTCCCTCAGGCCGCGCTCGACGATGCCGTCGATCTGCACGTCCGTGAGCGGCTTGAGCGTGAACACGCGACAGCGTGACAGGAGGGCGGAGTTGACTTCGAACGACGGGTTCTCGGTCGTCGCGCCGATGAGCGTCACCGTCCCGTTCTCGACCGCCTGCAGCACCGCGTCCTGCTGAGACTTGCTGAAACGGTGGATCTCGTCGATGAACAGGACCGTCCGAACGCCGCTCCGCCGCAGTTTGGCGGCGTCGTCGATGACGCGCCGCAGGTCGGCCACGCCAGAGCTGACGGCGCTCAGAGCCACGAAGTTGGAGCTGGTCATCCGGGCGATGATCTCGGCCAATGTCGTCTTGCCCGATCCCGGCGGGCCCCAGAAGATGATCGAGCTGAGCTGGTCGCGCTCGATGGCCGTCCGCAGCACGCGGCCGGGCCCGATGATGTGCTCCTGCCCGACGAAGTCGTCCAGGGTCCGCGGCCGCAGCCGCGCCGCGAGCGGCTCCCCTTCCACGGGCGATTCTTCGGCGAACATGCCGCGCTGGATGCCGGACGAGCGCATGCGCGGCATGCCTTACGCCGCCGCCTGGCCCTTCAAGTAGTCCATGAGCTGCCGCATTACCGGGCTGAACCGCCGCTTGGGCCGGCAGATCAGCTCCACGCCGTGCGACATCGATAGCCCGCCCACATGTACTTGCTTGAGCGTTCCGCTGCCGAGTTCCCGCTCCACGCTGGAACGGAAGAGGATGGCCAGGCCCGCGCCGTTGAGCACCGCCAGCTTGAGCGCCTCCGGGCTGTCCAGCTCCAGGCTTACCGTGCGGCTGTCCAGCCCAAGCGCGGACAGTTGATCATCGATGATGGCCCGCATCTGCGAGCCGGCCGGCGCGCAGACGAAGGGCTGCGACAGCAGCTCGCTGCGCTCCACGCTGAGCCGGCCCGCCAGCGGATGGTCGCCCGGCGCCACGACGAGGAGCTCCTCGTTCCGCACCGGCTCGCTGTGCAGATCCCCTGGAAGCGCAGTCGCGGCCACGAAGCCGAAGTCCAGCTCGCCGCGGACCACCTGGTCCACCACGCGCTCCGGCCGGCCGATGTTGACCACGATGTGCGCCTTCGGATGCTGCCGGCTGAAGCGCGCGATCAGGGGCGGCAGGAAGTAGTCGGCTGGGTTCGACGCGCCGACGCGGCTCGCCCCTGCCTCTGCGCCCTCCAGCTCGTGCACCGTCACCAGGGCCTCGTCCCAGACTCGTGCGATCTCTCTCGCCGCCTGATAAATGACCTCTCCGGCCTCAGTCGGATACACCCGCCTCCCCTCCCGCACCAGCAGCTCGCTGCCCACCTGCTCCTCGAGCGCTTTCACGTACTGACTGACGGCCGACTGCGTCAGAAAGAGGTGCTCGGCCGCCGCGGTGAAGCCGCCACGGTCCACGACCTCGCAGAAAATCTCGAGGCGGCCAAGATTCATAAGCGGAGTGTAATGGAAACAGGAGCGTTTTGTTACTGGCGCTAATCGACTAAAAGGGCGAAACTTAGAGGGTTGAAGCTGTTGAAGGGCGACGTCGTCGCCGCGGGGATCAAGTCGGCCGTCAAAGACCAAGTCCAGGAGCTGCTGGCAGCCGGGGCGCGGCCTCCTCGGGTGGCGATCGTCGAAGCCGCGGAGGACTCGGCGGCCCATCTCTACATCGGCCAGGTGGAGCGCACCTTCGACCAGGTCGACATCGCCAGCCAGCGCGTCACGCTGCGCATCGGCGCCAGCACTGAGGACCTCGTCGCGACGATCCAGCGCCTGGCTCACGATGATGAGATCAACGGCATCCTGCTGCCCACGCCGCTGCCGCGCCACATGAGCCTCATCGCCGCCCAGGACTCGCTGCCCCCTGACAAGGACATCGAGGGCATCTCCAGCAGGAACGTCGGCCGGCTGGCGCTCGGCCAGCCCAAGTCGATCCCGGCCACCCCGCTGGGCGGGATGGAGATCCTGCGCCACTATCGCATCCCGGTCGAGGGCCGGCGGGCCGTGGTCATCGGGCGCAGCTCGGTTGTGGGCTGGCCCATGGCCACCCTGCTACAGCAGGCCAACGCCACGGTCACCGTCTGCCACAGCCACACGCGCGACATGGCTTCCATCACCCGCCAGGCCGAGATCCTGGTGAGCGCCGCTGGCCGGCCCAAGCTGGTCACCGCCGACATGGTGCGCAAAGGCGCCGTGGTCATCGACTTCGGGGTGAACATGACCGACAAGGGTATCGCCGGCGACGTGGACTTCGAATCGGTGGCGCCGCTGGCCGAGGCCATTACGCCCGTCCCCGGCGGCACCGGGCCCGTGACCGCCGCGGTGCTTGTCCGCAATGTGGTCGACGCCGTGCGCCGGCAGCGCATGGTGGAGCAGGAGTTCGCTGCCCGGTGAGCATCACCGTCGTCGGGTCCGTGGCGCTGGATACCGTCGAGACGCCGTTCGGCCGGGTCGAGAACACGCTTGGCGGCGCGGCCACGTACTTCTCCACCGCCGCCAGCCTGTACACCCACGTCCAGCTCGTGGGCGTGGTCGGCGACGACTTTCCCGACCAACACGTCGAGTTCCTGCGCTCGCGGGGGGTGGATCTGCGCGGCCTGCAGCGGCGCCAGGGCAAGACCTTCCACTGGACCGGCCGCTACGACTACGAGAACCTCAACAACGCCGAAACGCTGGACACGCAGCTGGGCCTATTCGCCGAGTTCGATCCCCAGCTGCCGGAGGACTACCGCGCCGCCGATTGCGTCTTCCTGGCCAATATCGATCCCAACCTGCAGCTCAGGGTCCTGGAGCAAGTGCGCCAGCCCAAGCTCAAAGTCCTGGACAGCATGAACTTCTGGATCGCCAGCAACAGGCCCGCTCTGACAGAGGTCATCCGGAAGGTCGACGTGGTGCTGATGAACGAGGCCGAGGCGCTCCAGTTCGGTGAGACGTTCTCGCTGGTCACCGCGGCGCGCAAGATCCTGGAGCTGGGCCCCAAGGTCCTGCTGGCCAAGAGGGGCGAGTACGGAGCGGCCCTGTTTGCGCACCAGACGTACTTCTTCGCCCCCGCCTACCCGCTGGAAATCGTCAAGGATCCCACCGGGGCCGGCGACACCTTCGCCGGCGGGTTCTTAGGCTATCTGTCCCGCGCGGGCGACTATTCTTTAGCGGCGATGAAGCGCGCGGTGCTGCATGGCAGCGCCATGGCCAGCTTCACCATCGAGGATTACTCCATCGACCGCCTGCGCACCCTGAGCCTGGCTGACGTCGAGCGGCGAGTGGAGCAGTTCGCGCATTTCACCAGCGTCACAGGCGAGCCGGTGTTCGAGTCACTCAGCCTGCAGCGCTAGGAGGCCACATGGCAGTACAAGTCAAGACCAGGTACGACATCAAGGACCCTGCTCTCGCTCCCCAGGGCGTGCAGCGCATCGAGTGGGCCGACCGGCAGATGCCGGTGCTGCGCCTCATCCGCGAGCGCTTCGAGAGAGAGCAGCCGCTCAAGGGCTATCGTCTCGGCGCCTGCCTGCACGTCACCACCGAGACGGCCAACCTGGCCCGCACTCTCAAAGCGGGCGGCGCGGAAGTGGCGCTGTGCGCTTCCAACCCGCTGTCGACCCAGGACGACGTAGCCGCGGCGCTCAGCACTGAGTACGGCATCCCGACCTTCGCCATCACCGGCGAGGACAACGTCACCTACTACAAGCACCTTCACTCCGTCCTCGACCTGCAGCCGCAAATCACCATGGACGACGGCGCCGACCTGGTCAGTGCCCTCCACAAGGACCGCACCGATCTAGCGGGCAACGTCATCGGCTCGACCGAGGAGACGACTACCGGTGTCATCCGGCTGACGGCGATGGCGAAGGCCAAGGTCCTCAAGTTCCCGGTCGTCGCCGTGAATGAGGCCAACACCAAGCACATGTTCGACAACCGCTACGGCACCGGCCAGTCCACGCTGGACGGCGTGATCCGCGCCACCAACGTGCTGCTGGCCGGCAAGAAGCTGGTCGTAGTCGGCTACGGCTGGTGCGGCAAGGGCGTGGCCATGCGCGCCCGCGGCATGGGCGCCAACGTGATCGTCTGCGAGATCGATCCGCTGCACGCACTGGAAGCGGTCATGGATGGCTTCAGCGTTATGCCCATGGCCGAAGCCGCCAGGCAAGGCGAGATTTTCATTTCCGTCACCGGCAACCTCAATGCCATCGACATCAAGCACATCCTGGCCATGCGCGACGGCGCGCTCATCGCTAACTCCGGCCATTTCAACGTGGAGATCAATCTCAAGGCCCTGCACCAGGTTGCCGGTGAAGGCCGCCGGGTGCGCGAGTTCGTTGACGAATATCTGCTGCCGGGCGGCAAGCGTGTCTACGTGCTGGGTGAGGGCCGGCTCATCAACCTCGCCGCCGCCGAAGGCCATCCGGCCGTGGTCATGGATATGAGCTTCGCTAACCAGGCGCTCTGCGCCGAGTACGTGGTGAAGAACCACACCAAGCTGAAGAAAGAGGTCTACGTCGTCCCCAAGGAAATCGACGACGAGATCGCCCGCCTCAAGCTGATCTCCATGGGCGTCAAGATCGACAAGCTCACGCCGGAGCAGCGCAAGTATCTGAATTCCTGGGAGGAAGGAACCGAGTAGATGCCAGGCACCACATTCTTCGAGGCCAAGCAGACGTTCTTCACCAGCGAGAGCGTCACCGAAGGCCATCCCGACAAGATCTGCGACCAGATCTCCGATGGCGTGCTCGACGCGCTGCTGGCCCAGGATCCCATGTCACGTGTGGCCTGCGAGACGGCCTGCACCACCGGCCTGGTGCTGGTTATGGGGGAGATCACGACCGCCGGGTATGCCGACATCGCCGGCATCGTCCGCCAGACCATCGCCAACATCGGCTACGACCGTTCCGACTACGGTTTCGATGCCCACACCTGCGGCGTAACGGTGGCGCTGGACAAACAGAGCCCGGATATCGCCATGGGCGTCGATAAGGCCCTCGAGGCCCGCACCGGCGAGATGACCGACGCCGAGATCGAGGCCATTGGCGCCGGCGACCAGGGCATGATGATCGGCTTCGCCTGCAATGAGACGCCCGAGCTGATGCCCATGCCCATCGCGATGGCCCACGAGCTGGTGCGCCAGCTGTCCAAAGTCCGCAAGCAGGGCCTGCTCAGGTATCTGCGGCCGGACGGCAAGAGCCAGGTGACCATCGAGTACTCCTATGGCAAGCCCGTTCGGGTTGACACCGTGGTCATCTCCACCCAGCACGACCCTGAGCCCAGCCACGACCAGATCTTCCAGGAGGTCAAGGAACTGGTCATGGTCCCGGTGCTGAACCGCTACACCCAGAGCGCCAAGGTGGGCCCTGACGACCGCACCAAGTACTACGTCAATCCCACCGGCCGGTTTGTGATCGGCGGGCCGCAAGGCGACTCGGGCCTGACCGGCCGCAAGATCATCGTCGACACCTATGGCGGCATGGCCCGCCACGGCGGCGGCGCCTTCTCTGGCAAGGACCCGACGAAGGTCGACCGCTCAGCCTCGTACATGGCCCGCTACGTGGCCAAGAACGTCGTCGCCGCCGGCCTGGCCGACCGCTTCGAGATGCAGATCGCCTACGCCATTGGCGTGGCCAAGCCACTGTCGATCTTCTGCGAGACGTTCGGCACCGAGCACATCGACAAGGACAAGATCCACGACCTGGTGCTGAAGCACTTCGACTTCCGGCCGGCGGCTATCATCCACGACCTGCGGCTGCGCCGGCCGATCTACCAGCCGACGGCGGCGTACGGCCATTTTGGCCGGGTCGATATCGAGCTTCCCTGGGAGCAGACGGATAAGGCGGCCGCCCTGGCCGCGGACGCCGGTGTTAGGCAGCCAGCCGCGGTGTAGTACGCCGCTGGCGTAGCCCCATGCGCATCCAGCTCAACCAACCGGGCCAGCTGCTGGCCAAACGGCAGATGTCGCTGGCCGCGGTGTTGGGCCCCTTCGCCCAGGCTGTCGAGACCAGCGAGCACGACCTCAAGGACCTTCGCGTTCTGTTCGACTGGGTCCAGTACAAGCACTCCTTTCGCGACGCGTTCCAGCTTCGCCGTCTCATGGACGACTGGGGCCAGCCGCGAGGCGGCGCCGGGGAAATCGCCATCGACCTTCGCCAGGTCGATCCCGAGGCTTTCGTCGAATGCTTCGCGCGCGCTGTCCACGCGTTAGCCGAGCCCGCTGGCGACGAGGGTCGCCTCTACCTGGAGGATTATGTCGCCGGCGCCAACAGCGTGATTTGGAGCTGGAATCTGTTTTTCTGGCAGCACCTGCTGCAGTGGGAGCAGACGTTCTCCGGGGACTACACGCATGCCCTGCCGGGCGGCGAGTCCGACGGTATGAACCCCGATTACGTCCATGACCAGGTCAGCGCCTTCGTCGCCCAGCTTGACGAGCTCGGCCGGCGCAACCTCTTGCCGGACGAGATCTTCGTACTGGAGATGGGCGTCGGCAACGGCATGCAGAGCAAGCGCTGGATGGACGAGTTCCGGAGACAATCACACGAGGGCGGCAGGCCCTACTACGAGCGCCTGCGTTACCTCATGAGCGACTTCTCGCAGCACATCCTGGACAATGCGCGCCCGCGCGTGGCGGACCACGGCGATAAGGTGAGCCTCATTCCGATGAACGCGCTCGATCCCGAGAGCGCCCTGGGCTTCCTTCGCTACAAGGTGCTGTATGTCCACCTGTGCAACGTCTACGACAACTTGCCCTGCACCGAGATCGCGCGTCTCGACGGCCGCTTCTACGAGGTCGAGATCCGGGCCTACCTGGAGCAGGCCACGGTGGCCGCCCTCTGCGAGCAGCATGCCATCGAGCCCAGCCATCTGCCTCGCGACGTCGAGCGGCTGCTCAAGATCGGCCCGGACTACTTCCCAAGCCTGGAAGCGGGCGTGCATTTCTGGGCGGGCTTCTGGCGCGGCATGAAGCTCGAGGAGCGCTACGTGCCAATCATCGACATGGCCGACTACCCGGTCACCGACCACGTCAGCGGCGAGGAAGTGCTGGCCCTGCTGGAGGACTTCGACGGCGACGTGCGCTTCCACCTCAGCAATGGCGCGGTCAAGAGCTTCGTTCACACCATCCCGCTGCTGCATCCCAAAGGGCTGTTCGAGATCCAGGACATCTTCACCACCTCACTGGAGCAGTACCGCCACAGCTTCCGTGGGCCCGGGAAGTTCGACGGCTCGCTCGCCAACTGGGTGAACGGCCCTCTACTCCGGCAGGTCGCCGGGCGTCACGGCTTCAACGTCCAGTTCACGCCGTTCAGGTACAGAAAAGGCTCGCAGACGGTCATACTCACGACGAGCATGAAGGAGTAGCGTGACCAGCCTCCATCGCAAATTGCTGCCGACCACCGTCGTCGGCTCCTACTCCATCCCCGAGTGGCTGGAGCGGGCCAAGACCGACTACTTCCAGCGGCGCATCTCCAGCGAGTACCTCAATCAGATCCACGACATCGTGATCAAGTCGGCCATCAAGGACCAGGAGCTGGCGGGCGTCGATATTGTCTCGGACGGCGAGCTGCGGCGCGACAACATGATCGATCACTTCACCTCGCGCATGCCGGGGGTGGAGATCGATCAGCGGGCCAAGCCCTACTTCTACGACTACTACGAGAGCGTCGTTCGGCACAAGCTGCCGATGGGCCCTCTCCACCTGGTTGAGGAGTTCAAGTTCGTCCGCGAGAACACCACCCGGCCGATCAAGTTCTCCGTCACCGGCCCGTTCTCGCTCATGAAGCGCATCAAGAACGAGTTCTACGAGACAGAGCGCGAGCTGGCCGCGGACATCGCCAGGGTCATGAACGCCGAGCTCAAGCGGCTGGTGGCGGCCGGGGCCGACTACATCCAGGCCGACGAGCCTTACTTCTCCGGCTTCCCGGAGGACATCGGCTGGGGAGTGGAAGTGATCAACGTCCTGTTCGAGGGGGTCGAAGCCCGCAAAGGGCTCCACATCTGCTACGGCAACCGCTATGGCAAGCCCAACTTCGAGGGCAACTACCGCTATCTGTTCCCGGCCATCCTCGATGCCCAGATCGACCAGCTGACGTTGGAGTTCGCCCGCAAGGGTTTCGACGACCTCGATGCCCTGACCAAGCGACAGTTCCCATTCGAGCTGGGCGTGGGCGTCATCGACGTGAAGAGTGCCGAGGTGGAGTCGCCCGAGTTGGTCGCCTCACGGGTGCGCATCGTGCTCGAGCACGTTCCACCCGAGCGCGTGTTCGTCAACCCCGACTGCGGCCTGCGCCACGTGCCACAGGAGGCCGCCTTCCGCAAGCTCCGGGCGATGGTCCAGGGAGTGGAGCTGGTTCGCTCCGAGCTGCACAAGGGCTGAGCCCCATCGACAAATCCCCTAATAGGGCATACCATGGGTAAGTGGAGGTCTTTCGAGCTGACCAGGTAGGCAGCCTGCTCCGTCCGGCCGAGCTGCTGAAGGCTCGGGCGGACTTTGCCGAGGGCAAGATCGACCGCGACTACCTGCGCTACGAAGAGGACCGGGCCATCCTCGAGGCCATCTCCCTCCAGCGGCAGATCGGCATCGACGTCATCACCGACGGCGAGTACCGCCGCGGCGCCTGGATGACGGACATGGCCGAGTCTGTCGAAGGCTTCGTGAAGCAAAGCGCGGTGATGCACTGGAAGGGACCCGGCGGCGGGGATGAACCCAGCGCTTCGCATGTGGTCGGGGCCAAGCTCCAGCGGCGCAAGCGCCTGACCGGGGACCAGGCTGCCTTCATCAAGGAGCACGCCGCCGGCCAGCCGTTCAAGGTCACCATTCCCAGCCCGTCCGGGTTCATGGTCTCCAGCTACCGGCCTGAGATCACCGGCGCGGCCTACGGCAGCGCGGTCGAGATGGGCCAGGCCCTGGCAGCCATCGTGCGCGATGAGCTGGCGGCGTTGATCGCCGAGGGCACACCCTACCTGCAGCTTGATACACCCCAATACAGCTACTTCGGCGACGAGCGCATGCAAGCCGCCATTCGGCAGGCCGGCCTGGAACCCGGCCCGGCGCTCGACGCCTTCATCGCCGTTGACAACACCGCCCTGGCCGGTCTCGAGCGCCAGGGTGTAACGGTGGGCCTGCACGTCTGCCGCGGCAACTCCCGCAGCCGCTGGGTGGCCGAGGGCGCCTACGACGCGTTCGCCGAGAAGCTGTTCGGGAACCTGCAGGTCGACCGCTTCCTGCTCGAGTACGACGACCCGGCCAGGACCGGCGGCTTCGAACCGCTGCGCTTCGTCCCGGCCCCCAAAATGGCCGTGCTTGGCCTGGTGACTACCAAATCGCCCATCCTGGAGAGCAAGGACGAGCTCAAACGCCGCATCGAGCAGGCCAGCCGGTACATTCCGTTGGACCGGCTGGCGCTGAGCCCGCAATGCGGCTTTGCTTCGGTTGCCGCGGGAAATTTGCTCGATTGGAATGCCCAGCGCCGGAAGCTGGAGCTTATTGTGGAGGTGGCTCGTGACGTTTGGGGCTGATCCGGCACATCGATTGCGAGCAATCGTTCGTATCTAAACAATGAATGCGAAAGAACGCGAGGGGAACGCGATGCCGTCGGTGAAGTCCGAGGATCGCTATGGCGAGCGCATCATCGAGGACATCGACTTCCGCGACGCTCGCCTCAAGCAGGAAATAGAGGAAGTCGAGGAAGAGCCGGGGGCTGACGACGCGCTGGCCACCTATTTGCGCGAGATTCGGCCGGTGCCGTTGCTTACGGCCGAGCAGGAGATCGAGCTGGCCAAGCGTATCGAGGCCGGCGATGAGGCTGCGATGCAGCATTTCATCCTGGCCAACCTGCGCCTGGTGGTCAACATCGCCAAGAAGTACCAGGGCCCCGGGTTCTCCCTGCTCGACCTGATCCAGGAAGGCAACATCGGGCTCATGCGGGCCGTCCAGAAGTTCGACTGGCGGCGGGGGTTCCGGTTCTCGACCTACGCCACGTGGTGGATCCGACAGGCCATCACCCGCGCGCTGGCGGAGCGCAGCCGCACGATCCGGCTGCCGATCCTCATGGGCCAGGCCATCACCAAGGTGCGCGATGCTACCGAGCGGCTGACCCAGAAGCTCGGCCGCGATCCCACGGAGGAGGAAGTGGCCCACGAGCTGGGCGTGACCGTCAGCGAGCTGGACGAGATGCTCCGCAGCTCGGCCGCGCCGGTGTCACTGGAGACGCCTGTCGGCGAGGACGAGACCGATGTGCTCGGGGATCTGCTGCCGGACGAGAACGCCATCGCTCCTGAGGAGCGCGCCTTCGAGCGCACCCTCAAAGAGGAGGCTAACCACGCGCTGGAGGAGACGCTCAGCCATCGCGAACGGCTGGTCCTTCAGCTGCGCTTCGGGCTTGGTGACGGCCAGGTCTACCCGCTGGAGAAGATCGGCGAGCAGCTTGGCCTGACCCGCGAGCGCGTCCGCCAGATCGAGAACGAGGCCTTGCGCAAGCTGCGCTCGGCGGCGGCCACCGCCCACCTGAAGGAATTCCGCTAGCCCACGAGAGAAGGCCCCCGGCGTTCGCCGGGGGCCTTCTTCATATGGGGCTGCCTACTGGACGATGATCTCGCCGGTCTGGCCGCGCTGGGCGTGCGGCAAGCCGTTAGGCGGCTCCACCGGGCACCAGAACATGTACTTGCCGGGCCGGTCCGGCGCCTTGAAGGTCACGTTGGCATCGCCGCCGGCCGGGATGTCCACCTTGTTGGTCACTCCTAGCGAGGGCGCCAGGAACTGGTGCAGGAACGTGTTGCAGTTGGTGATGTTGAGGGTGACGTTATCGCCGGCCTTGACCACGATAGTGTTGGCCTGGAACGCCAGCCCGCCTCCGGATGTGAGCGCCTGGATGCGCACCGGCGTGCCTGCCGTCGCCGTGACGCGCTGATTCTCCCGGTACGGGCCAGGAGCAGCTTCGCCGATGACGTCGGTCTCGGGCGTGAACGACGGCTTGGCCGAAGCGGCGGGTTTCGCGGCGGCCGATGCCGCCGCCGCACCGCCTGAAGCAGCCGCCGCGCCCGACGCTGCCGCCGACGGGCTCGGGCACCCCGACGGCAACGGCTTGGCCGCCGCGGAGCCTGCCGGCGCTGCCGCGCCCGAGGCCACAGGCTTCGCCGAGGCGGCGGCTCCGGAGGCAGCCGGTTTGGCCGAGGCCGAGGCAGCCGGTTTGGCCGACGCCGCAGCCGAAGGTTTGGCCGAGGCCGCCGGCGCGGCGCTGGATGGCGCGGCCGTGCCTCCGCCGCCGCAGGCCGCCAGCAGCAGCGCCCCGGCAATGGCCAGGGATGCCAGTGGAGTGCGTGTCACGTCTGCCTCGTTCCTCCGTTTCGATGTTGGTTGCTAGCTCGCCTTGACCACGTGCCAGGGCGCGCCGAAGCCGGTGCTGCCCTCGCCGTTGGCGTCGCCAGGCTGAGTGTCGCGCGAGAAGTAATACAGCGGTTTGTCGTTGAGAGTTACCTGTTTGACGTTGTCAGACCGGGTGATCAGGGCGAATCGCCCGGTGAAGCCGGCTGGCGCCATGGGCGCTTGGGCGCTGGACACGGCCGGCCACGCGGTCAGGCACTGGTCCATGCACTTTGACTGGCCGGGCGTGGTGTCGCCGTCCCACTGATACACCGTCCAGCCTTGATCGTCGGTCAGGATGTTGCCGCCAATCTTGGCGTTGTTGGTGACTTTGAAGGTGATCGTGCCGCTCACGGCGGCACCGGCCGACGCTGCCGCGAAGCTGGGGCGCGGTCCGCCAGGCTTAGCCGATGCCGCGGCGCCGGAGGCTGCCGGCTTGGCAGAGGCCGCTGCTGAGGCGGCCGGCTTGGCCGACGCCGACGCGGCCGGTTTGGCCGATGCTGACGCGGCCGGTTTGGCCGAGGCGGATGCGGCGGGTTTGGCCGACGCTACCGAAGCGGCCGGCTTCACCGACGCGGCTGGAGGCGCGCTCGAGGGCGCTGCCCCTCCGCCGCCGCAGGCGGCGAGCAGCGCAACGGATCCTAGGGCGAAGACGCGAAATGAGCCGAAGGCAGAAATGGTCATGGACGTACTCCTCTTGCTTTCGTGCGTGCCTACCAGGATCTAGTCGCTGGCAGGATACAAGTTATCTAATGGACGCCTGCGCGGCCATTAACGCCCGTCACATTCAAGCGTGACGGGCGTCATCCATCCTACAGCAGCGGACTAAATCTTGAACTCGTCCAGCGTGCTTGGCGCGAACAGCTCCTCCACCCTCATGCGCCGCGCCGTGAGGCTCTGCGCGTCCATGTACTCCACGAACTTGTCCAGCGCCGGCCGGCTGGCCTCGACCCCATACGGCCAGATGTCCGGCCCCATGACCGCCCGCGCCCGCTCCAGCCCCGGCCACATCCACGGCAGCGAGTACTGCAGCGCCGAGCTGTCCAGCATCTCCTCCAGGCAGCGGTCCTTGGCCTCGCGGAAGGCCTTGAACAGGCTCATCGCCACCCAGGGATTCTGCTCCAGGATCGACTCCTTGATGGCCAGCACGTGCATGATCGGGAACACTTTGGTGCGGCGGTAGTAGTCCATCTCCACCGTCTCGTAATCCGGGAACAGGCGCACCACCTTGCCCTGGTCATAGGCCTCCGGCACGCGCGCGCCGATGTAGCCGTCCAGGTCGCCGCTGAGCAGCATGTCGTTCAGGCTGCGATCCTTCACGGGGGTGAGCTTCGTGTGTGGCGGCAGGTTGAGGGGCAGCTTCTCCTCGCGGCCGGGCTGCATTACGCCGCCGCTGAACCACTCTACGTCCCGAGGCTGCACGCCGTACTCATCGGCCAGCATGCCGCGGATCCACACTGCCGCCGTCATCTGGTATTCCGGCACGCCCATGCGCCTGCCCTTGATGTCCTCGGGCCGCTTGATCCGGTCCGGGTTCACGAAGATGCAGGAGTGCCGGAAGTAGCGCGATGGGAAGACCGGGATGGCCAACAGCGGCAGCTCGCCGCGCGATCGGCTGATCGTGTACGACGAAAACGACAGCTCCGAAGCGTCGAACTCGACGTGGTGCAGCTGCCGCCAGAATGTCTCTTCGACCACCAGCGGGATGATGCGCAAGTCGATGCCCTCGGGCTGCACCCTGCCGTCGCGCAGCGCGGCAATGCGGTCGTAGGCGCGGCAGGCGATAGTCAGCTCCAGGTTCTTAGGCAAGCGTTTCTCCGAAGTACGAGATGATGGCCGCCTTCAGCGGCTCGGTGCGCTCCGTGAAGAAGTGGTCGGCGCCCTCGATCCACACCAGCTTCTTGGGCTCCGCGACGCCGGCGAACCACGGCTCCACAGCCTCCGGCGGGCCATACTCGTCCAGCCGGCCCTGCACGAACAGCTTGGGCTTGGTAGAGCGCTGCACGGCTTCGAGGTCCCCGCGTGAGACCGGCACGCCCATGCCGCACAGGGCCACCACGCGGTCGTCGATCGCGCCGGCCGTCAGTCCGACCCTTGAGCCAAACGAGAACCCCGCCATGACCACGCGGTCCCGCTCCAGGAAGTCGACTGCCGCCCGCGCATCCTCCTGCTCGCCAATGCCGTCGCCGAACGAGCCCGTGCTGGCGCCCACGCCGCGAAAGTTGAACCGCAGGACGGGCCAGCCCAGCTCGCCGAAGGCCTTGGCGGCATGGAAGACGACCCTGTTGTGCATCGTCCCGCCGTACAGTGGATGGGGGTGGCAGACGATCGCCGCCAGCTTGGCGTGGGGGTCACCCGTCTGGAGCATGCCCTCCAAGGTGCCGTGGGAAACCGGGATCTGGACGTGCTGAATCAGCCCTGCGGTGGTGGTGATGCTCCGATTCTATTCCCTCTGGGCGGCTGATAGGCTAGCCTCGTGGTCGCCTACACGCCGGCCGACGCCGAGCGGCTCACGCCCGAAGCCGGCAAGCCCGGAGACGAGCGTGACCCCTGGGAGATCGACCGCGCGCGCATCCTCCACTCGGCCGCCTTCCGCCGGCTGCAGCGCAAGACCCAGGTCTTTGCCCCGGCTGAGGGCGACTTCTTCCGCACGCGCCTGACACATTCCATCGAGGTATCCCAGATCGCCAAAGGCATCGCCCTGCGTGTCGGCGCCAACCCCACGTTGTGCGAGGCTGCCAGCCTGGCTCACGACATCGGCCATCCGCCGTTCGGCCACGCCGGCGAGAGCGTCCTGAACGAGTGCATGGCTCGCGCCGGCGGCTTCGAGGGCAACGCCCAGAACCTGCGCGTGGTGGCTACCCTCGAGGTTAAGTCCAACGATTACTTGGGCCTGAATCTCACCCGCGCCACGCTGGACGCGCTGCTCAAGTACAAGCGCGCCCATTCTGAGGCGGCTGCCTCCGGTGGCAGCAAGTTCTTCTATGACGCCGATCTCAGCCTCGTCGAGTGGGTCTGCCGGGGCCACCGCGACGAGCGAACCTCGTTCGAGTGCCAGGTTATGGACTGGTCGGACGAGGTGGCCTATTCCGTCCACGACGTGGAGGACGGTATGTGGGCCGATCTCATCACCATTGAGCGGCTGCGCGACGACCGCGCCCTGGCCGCGGTGCAGACGGCGCTGCCCGAGGCGCCGGCCGAGCGCATCGAGTCAGTGGCGCGTGAGCTGGAGCCAGTGCTTCAGGTCAGGGGTGGCCGGCAGCGGAAGGCCGCGCTGAAGAGCTGGAGCTCGTTGGCCATCTACGAGCTGGTCCACGCCGCCAGCGCCGAGGCGGTAGACGACGGCGGGCGCGGCCCGCGCTACGCGCGCCGGCTTCGAGTCGACGCGGGCCTCGCGCTCAAGAGCCGCATCCTCAAAGCGCTGGCCGAGGAGCTGGTCTTCCGCCATCCGCGGGTGGCCGCGGTGCAGCCCCGCGCCAGCCGCATCATCAGCGGGCTGTTCGAGGCATTGCTTGCCCGGCCTGAGCTCATCCCCGAGGATTTCGACGCCCCCGACAAGCGCCGCGCCGCCTGCGATTACATCTCCGGCATGACGGACGACTACGCCGAGAAGACCTACGCCCAACTGAGAGCGCGTGCATGACCGGCGACATCAGCCTGAAACTCCGTCGCCGGTCGCCATGCGGAGCGGGCCCATGGCACTCTAGTCCGAAAGCACCTGCTGCGCAGCAGCCACCCCCGCCCCCAGGGCCACCTTAGCCCCGCACTCGAGCAGCCCGCGCTCGATCGCCCCTACAGTCGCGAGCACGTCACTCGGCGTGCACGTGCCCATATGTCCTACGCGGAAATATTTCGGCGCATACCCCGGCAGCACGCCGCCGGCGATCGTCACTCCATTCGCGGCGACCTTCGCCAGCAACGAAGCGTCCACTGCCGACGGGTAATACATCGCGCTGATCGTCGGCGCCTCCACACCCCGTCGGGCCAGCAGCTCCAATCCCAGCGCCCGCATTCCCTGCTGGAACGCGCTGCCCAGCTTCGCGTGCCGCTGGAAGCGTGGCTCCATGCCCTCCGACAGGATCTGCTGCAGGCTCACGTCCAGCGCGTAGATGAGGTTGACCGCCGGCGTGGCGAAGTAGGCCGACTGGCCCTGCTCGTAGGCCTGCATCACGGGCAGCCAGTTCGTGATGTCGCAGTAGTAGTTCGGCACTGGGGTCTTGCGCTGCTCGAAGCGCTCCATCGTCTCCGCCGAGAGCACGATCAGGCCCAGGCCCGCCGGCACGCCGATGGCCTTCTGCGAGCCGGTGAACGCCGCGTCCACCTGCCACGCGTCCTGCCGGAACTCGCACGCCGCCGTCGCACAAATCCCGTCGACCACCGACATCGCTCCGTGCTTCCTGGCCAGCTCCGCCAGCTCCTTCACGGGCGCCAGCACGCCGGTGGAGGTGTCCACCTGCGTGATCGTCAGCAGTTTGGTGGGTTTCGCCTTCAGCGCCGACTCGACCTTGTCCAGCGGCGGCACGTCGCCAACCTCCCCGCTCACGACCTCCACGTCGTCCGTGTAGCGCTTCAGGATGTCGGCGTAACGCTGGGAGAACCAGCCCGTATCCACCACCACCGCCCGCTCGCCGCGCTCGACCAGGTTCGAGGCCACGAACTCCATGGCCAGCGTGCCCGAGCCGGCCAGCACGAACGGCTGGCCCTGCTCGCACATGAACACCTGCCGCACATTGCGGATGGCCCGTCCGAAGATGGCTGCGAACTCCGCCTCGACGTGGCTCAGGCTGGGCCGCGCCTGCGCGCGCAGTACCTCCGGATCGAACGTGATCGGGCCGGGGATCATGAGCAGCTTGCGTTCCATCAGGCTTCCGATTGTCGCATTGCCAGCACGACCGCTCCGACGAGGCCCGCGTCCTGGCCGAGCCCCGCGGTGACAATGCGGACCCCCCGATCCGTGAGCGGCATGGCATAGCGCCGGACCTGCGCCCGCACGGGGTCGAACAGGAGATCGCCGGCCTGCGCCACGCCGCCGCCGATGACGACGATCTCCGGGCTGAGCAGGTGAATGAGGTTCACCACCGCCAGCCCGAGGATGTCGGCGGCGTGGAGGAATACTTCCTGTGCCAGCGCGTCGCCGGCGCGCGCCGCCGCCGCGACGTCCTGGGCCGTCACCGGCTCGCGCATCGAGCTGCCCCGGCCGCGCTGCAGAGCCTCGTTCGCCGTCCGAGCGATGCTCGTGCCGGAGCAGATCACTTCCACGCAGCCGCGGTGCCCGGATGGGCACAGAGGTCCGTCGGGATCGATGATGGTGTGGCCGATCTCCCCGGCGGTCGTGTTGAAGCCGTCGATCAGCCGGCCGTGGGAGATGATGCCGGCCCCCACGCCTGTGCTCACGGTGACGTAGATCAGGTGCTCGGTCGGGCCGTGCCCGCCGAATTTCCATTCGCCCAACGCGGCCACGTTGGCGTCGTTCTGGATGTGGGCCGGCACGCCGAAGCGCTCCTCCAGGATGGTCTTCAGCGGGATGTCATCCTCGCTGAAGTTGACCGGATGGAAGAGTACGCCTGTGCGGGCGTCCAGCGGCCCCGGCGCGCCGACGGCGATACAGGACGCCGGCTCGTCCCGTTTTACTTCTGCCACCAGCTCCAGGATGCGCTGGATGATGTGGGCGGTGCCGCGCTCACGCTCGGTCAGGCGCTCCGCGCGCCGCAGGATCACGCCCCTTGCATCCGCAAGCGCGGCGCGCATGCGGGTGCCGCCGAGGTCCACTGCCAGTAGGGGCGGCTGGGAACTCAAATCCTGCTCAGCGCGGCTTCATGAGCGCGAAGCTCCAGGGCATCGTCCAGCCGCTCCAGCCGCACCTCAGGGCCGTACTTCCGCCGCAGCGCACAGAGCAGCAGGTAGTCCGTGAACCAGGGATTCTTCGGCAGCAGCGACCCGTGCATGTACGTCCCGAAACAGTTCCGGTACCGAGCGCCCTCTGTGCCGTCCCGGCCGTTGTTGCCATAGCCCCTCAGCACCCGTCCCAGCGGCCGGGCCCGCGGCCCCAGTACCGTCCGTCCGCCGTGGTTCTCGAACCCGACCAGGTCGCCCCCCAGTTCGGTGCGCACCACGATGTTGCCGATGCACCGTTTGTCCTTGGCCGCCGGCGCCACTGTCTCCGCGTCCAGCAGCCCTAGCCCCTGGATACTCGTCCCGTCGGCGTCGCGGTAGCCGTGGCCCAGCAGTTGGAAGCCTCCGCAGACCGCCAGCACCGGCACGTCCTGCTCCACGGCCTCGCGCACCGTCTCGCCCTTCAGCTCTAGGAAGTCGCGCTCGATGAGACGCTGCTCACGGTCCTGCCCGCCGCCGAACATCAGCAGGTCGGGCACGCGGTCCAACCGCTCGCCCTTGGGCAGCCGCCACACATTGACGTCGATGGCCCGCCACTCCGCCCGCCTGCTGAGGGCGATGACGTTGCCCCGGTCTCCGTAGATGCTCATACTGTCGGGATAGAGCCAGGCCAGGGTCAGGTCCACGCCCGCTAATCCTCCCAGAACTGCTGGACCGCCGCCAGGGCGGCCAGGCTGCGCCGAAGGTCCAGCATGGCCGTGTAGGTCGGGACGGCGTAGGCCGTGCGGCCCTCGGGCGTGCCCTGCAGGAGCTGCCGGACGGCCTGGCGGTGGTCCCGCACGAGCTCCAGTGCCGCTGGAGCGAAGCCGGCGTACTTGAGGCGCACGGCCATGTCCTCCGCCCGTGTTCCGCCCACGATCACGCGCTCGCAGTGTCCGGCCAGCTGCTCCAGATCGACGTCCCAGATCCAGGACACGTCCTCGCCGTCGGCGGTGCGGTCGTTGAGCGCCACGTACAAGCGCAGCGGCTCGGGATCGAGCAGCAGCGTGCGGATGACCTCGTTGAAGCCGACCGGGTTCTTGGCCAGCAGCAGCCGCAGCCGCTTGCCCCCGATGTCCACGGTCTCGGTCCGTCCGAATGCCCCGCTGAAGGCCCTGACGGTGTTCACGAGGGCCGCCGCCGGGATGCCCATGCTCAGCGCAGCTGCCGCGGCCGCCGTGACGTTGTAGACGTTGTACAGCCCCGGAAGCGACGTCGCCAGCTCGATGCCCGAGGGGCTCGCCGCGGGCCGCGGAAGCAGCGTAAACCTGGTCGGCCGATCCAGCCCAAGCTGCACCTCAGTCGCGACAAACTCAGCCTCCGGCCGCGCAAACCCGCAGCCTGGGCAGCCGTAGTGCCCCAGGTGGCCGTAGTACACGGCGTCGAATGCGAGCAGCGTCCCGCAGCGCGGGCAGTAGATCGAGTCCGCGGCGTGCTGGATTTCCGGCAGCCGGTGCTCCGGGCTGTCCAGGCCGAAGTGAACCACGTGGCATGCCAGGCCGCGGCCCAGGCTGGCTACCAGCGGGTCGTCGGAGTTCAGCAGGACCGTGGCCTGAGGTGGGAGCTGGCCCAGCGCCGCTGCCCATTTCGAGCCGAGTGTGTTCAGCTCCCCGTAGCGATCGAGCTGGTCCCGAAACAGGTTCAGGCAGACCACCAGCCGCGGCTGCAGCTCGGCGATCGCGGCGGGGAGCGTGGCCTCGTCGATCTCGAACAGCCCGGTATCGCCGGGGCCATCCAGGAGCGCGGTGGTCACGCCGGTCATCAAGTTTGCCCCCGCCCGGTTGTGGACCACCCGCCGCCCGGCCGCGGCCAGCATGGCGGAGATCAGCCGAGCTGTGGTCGTCTTGCCGTTGGTCCCGCTGACCAGGATAGAGCCGTGCGCCAGGCACCTGGCGAGCGTGCCGGCCACCTGGGGCTGAATGGCCCGGGCCACGAGCCCGGGAAGAGTTGTCCCTCCGCCGCGCCCCAGCGCCCGGCTGGCCGTTCCCGCGGCGCGCCCCGCTGCCGCCGCCAACGCCACGCGAAGCGCCATCGTCGCTGAGTCTAGCGGCGGCCGCCTCCGCCCCTCTTACAATCGTCGCAATGCTGCACGTCCGGACCGTGGCGCAGCTGGGGCCCGACGAGCTGCCTCAGGTGCGCACCCTCCTGGACCTGGCCCGCCGGCACGACGGCGCCGAGGCCATCGGCGAGCACAAGTTTCTCCGCGTTTCCTCCGCCACCGCCGCGCCGGGCGTAACGGCGATTCTGGCCTACGATGAGGATCGCCTGGCCGGCTACGCCAACGTGGAGCAGTTCCCCATCGCCGGCGGGCGCCGGCTCTCGGCCGAGATGGTCGTCCACCCCGACTGCCGGCGCCGCGGCGTCGCCAGCCTGATGCTCGAGACCATCGTCGCCGAGGCCCGAAAGGCCAATCTCGACCGCGTCGACATCTGGGCCTACCACCAGCTCTCAGGCACCCGCGAGTTGGCTGCGAAGTTCGGGTTTGAGCCCAGCCGCACGCTGCTGGAGATCCGGCAGAGCCTGCCTGACAGCTTCCCGGAGGCGCCGTTGCCGGAAGGCGTGGAGCTGCGCGCGTTCCGGCCCGGCCAGGACGACGCGGAATGGCTGGCGCTCAACAACCTGGTCTTCGCCAGCCATCCCGAGCAGGGCAACTGGGACGGACAGGATCTTGCCGCCCGCCTGGAGCAGCCCTGGTTTCAGGCGCAGGACTTCCTGGTGGCCAGCAAAGGGAGCCGGATCGTGGCCTACAACTGGCTCAAGCTGGAGCCGGAGCGCAAGAACGGTGAGATCTACGTGATCGGCGTCCATCCTGACGAGCGGCGCAAGCACTTTGGCCGCTCGCTCACTATTCTGGGCCTGAAGCACATGCGCGAGCGCGGGATGAACACGGCCAGCGCCTATGTCGACGCCGAGAACAGCGGTGCGCTGGCCATGTACTACTCGCTCGGCTTCCAGCTCGACCACGCGGACCTGTGCTACTCCAAGTACTTGAAGGACCGTCCGCCTGCCTGAGATCGAGGTGAAGCTCGCCACGCCCGCCGAGCGCGAGCTGTGGAATGGCTTCGTGGCCGGCGCGCCCAATCCGCACGTCCTGCAGACGTGGGAGTGGGCTGAGTTCAAAGCCGCCTATGGCTGGCAGCCCATCCGCCTGCTGTTCTACCGCGGCCGCGGGGTGGCCGCCTGCGCCTCCATCCTGAAGCGAGCCGTGGGCCCGGTCAGCATGTGCTACGTGCCGAAGGGGCCCGTCCTGGACTACGCCGACCAGTCGCTCGCCGATGCCGTGCTCGAAGCGGTCGTCGACGCGGCCCGGAAGCATCGCGCCATCTACGTCAAGATCGACCCCGATATCCCGGCTGAACAGGAAGCCGCCCGCGAAACCCTCCGCCGCCACGGCTTCCGCCCCGGCGAGAACATCCAGCGGCCCAACACGATGATGCTGGACATCAGCGGCTCCGAAGAGGACATCCTGGGCCGCATGAAGCCCAAGTGGCGCTACAACATCCGGCTGGCTGAGAAGAAGGGCGTGGAAACCGTCCAGGCCGGTCCGGACGGTTTCCCCGAGTTCTACCGCGTCTACAAGGAGACGGGCGAGCGCGACTACTTCATAGTGCGGCCGTACGACTACTGCCGGCTCGAGTGGCAGACGTTCCTGGATGCCGGCATGGCCTCGTTCTGGCTGGCGAAGTACGAGGGTCAGACGCTGGCCGGCATCATGCCCTTCGCCCTGGGCCGGCGGATGTGGTACTTCTTCGGCGCTTCCAGCAGCCTGCACCGCAACCTCATGCCCAACCACCTGCTGCAGTGGCGGGCCATCCAGTGGGGCCGCTCCAAAGGCTGCACCGAGTACGACATGTGGGGCATCCCCGACGTGCTCGAGGAAGGCCAGCCACTGTGGGGCGTGTACCTCTTCAAGCAGGGCTTCGGCGCGGAGGTCACCCGCTGGGCGGGCGCCCACGACTGCGTCCTCCAGCCGGCGCTCTATGCCCTCTGGACCCGCGGCGTGCCGGCCTACATGCGCCTCCTCCGCCGCCTCAAAGGCGAACGGACTGACGAACGTCAGCTCCCCGGGGTGTAGTGTTTACCGCTATGCGAAATCTGATCATGCTCGGCCTGGCCCTGCTGCTTGCCGCTTGCGGCGGAACGGCTGCGCCGGCCAGTTCCGGCGCCGGATCCGCCAAACCGGCTCAGGCGGCCCTGAGCGGCGACGCTAAAACGAAATGGGACAATCTCGTGGCCGCGGCCAAGAAAGAGGGCAAGGTCGTCCTGTCCGTCGGCCCGGGTGGCGGTGCGCAGGCCCGGCAGGTCCTCCCGCCAGCTTTCAAGGAGGACTTCGGCATTGACCTGGAGGTCATCGTCGCCCCTTCCACACAGACCGTTGAGCGGCTGAAGCTGGAGCGATCGTCCGGGATCCACAGCGTGGACGTCGTCATCGGCGGATCCGACACCATGTACCTGTCGTTCTACGGCGAGAAGCTGATCGCGCCCTTCAAACAGCTGCTCATCCATCCCGATGTGACCAACGGCGCCAACTGGACCAACGGCAAACCGTGGTTCATGGATCCCGAGGAAGAGCACATCCTGCGCCTCAGCAATGGCGTCACTGGCCATACTGCCGTCAACACCAAGCTCGTCCAAACCTCCGAGCTGACTTCGTCGCAGGATCTCCTCAAGCCGCAGTTCAAGGGCAAGCTGGCCGGCTTCGACTGGACGATCAACGGCTCCGGCGCGCAGCACGCGGTCTTCCTGTACGTCAAGCTCGGCCAGGACTACGTCAAGAAGCTGTATGTGGACCAGCAGCCGGTGAAGACACAGGACAACCGCCAGCTCGGCGACTGGGTCGGCCGCGGCAACTATCCGGTTGCCATCGCCATGAACTCCGCCACCCTCGAGCAGTTGAAGCAGGACGGCCTGCCCGTCCAGCACGTGCCGCCCTTCAAAGACGTCGGCCAGTACGTCACCGCCGGCAGCGGCCTGATGGCCATGATCAAGGACCCGCCGCATCCGGCTGCCACCCAGCTCTTCTTGAACTGGATGGCCATGCCGAAGGCCCAGATCGCGTACAACAAGACCGTCCAGCAGGGCAGTGTGTTGACCACGGTCAAGGACGATTGGCTGCCCGACTACCTCATCCCCAAGCAGGGTGTCGAGTACTTCGACCTGTACGGCTGGGAGTACACCACCAAGACCTACCCGGCCATCTTCGAGACCATCCGGAAGCTGAGCGGCGCATGAGGCGCTGGCTCGGCCTGCTCGCGGCTGCCGCGCTGGGCCTGGCGGCCTGCGGGGGGCCGGGGGGTGGGAGAAGCGCCGCTTCTGCCTCACCGTCGGCAAGTCCCAGCGCCGCGGGTTGGGATCAGCTCGTAGCCGCCGCCAAGAAAGAGGGCAAGCTCGTCCTCTCCGTCGCTCCCGGAGGCGGCGCCAGCGCGCGCCAGTCCATCCCTCCGGCCTTCAAAGAGGACTTCGGCATCGACGTTGAGGTCATCGTCGGCCCGTCGTCACAGATGGTCGAGCGGCTCAAGCTCGAACGCGCCTCGGGCATCCACAGCGTGGACGTGGTCATCGGCGGTGCCGACACCATGTACCAGTCGTTCTACGGCGACAAGCTGATCGAGCCGATTCGCGACAAGCTCATCCATCCGGAGGCCCTCGATCCCAGGCGCTGGACCATCGGCAAGCCCTGGTTCATGGACCCCGAGGAGCAGTCGATCCTGCGCATCGCAACCGGCCTCACAGGCTTTGGAGCCATCAACACCAAGCTTGTGAAACCAGGCGAGATCACGTCTTACAGCGACCTGCTCAAGCCCGAGTACAAGGGCAAGCTGGTCACGTTCGATCCGACGATCAATGGCGCCGGCAGCCAGCACGCCGCCTACCTCGCCTACAAGCTCGGCCCGGACTTCATCAGGAAGCTCTACCTCGACCAGCAGCCGCTGAAGTCGCAGGACAACCGCCAGATCTCCGATTGGGTCGGACGCGGCAACTATCCCATCGCCATCGTCATGAACGCCGTGAATATCGAACAGGCCAAAGCCGACGGCCTGCCCGTCAAGGAGATGGGACCCTTCAAGGAGGCGCCAGGCTATCTCACCGGCGGCAGCGGCCTAATGGCCGAGATCAAGGACGCGCCGCATCCCAACGCCGCCCAGCTATTTCTGAACTGGATGGCCATCGACCGCGGTCAGGACGTCTACGACCGAGCAGCCCAGCTCATCAGCCCGCGCACAGGCGTCAAGAACGACTGGGTGCCCGAGTACGTCATCCCCAAGCCCGGGGTCGACTACACCGACTCCTATTCCTGGGACTACACGCTCAACACCTATCCGAAGAACTTCGAGCTGGTCCGCAGGATCGCCGGCTCGGCGTAAACCCCGGTAAGCTGGGCGTGTGCCCATCACCCAGCTGTGTGTGTTCGAACGCGATGGCCGTGCTCGCCTCGGTGCGCTGCGTGAGGAGGGCGTCTACGACCTCACGGCCATTCTCGGCTGGCAGTCGCTCGACGACGTGCTCGCGCTGTCGGTGGGGCGTGTTTCGGCCGCGCTGCGGCAGGTCAGATGGATCGAGCACACCTCGTTTGGTCTCAGTGGCGTCAGCCTGAGGGCGCCCATCGGCACCCAGGAGGTCTGGGCTGCCGGCGTGACCTACCTCCGCAGCCGCGAGGCGCGGGTCGAAGAGTCCCACACACCCGACGTCTACGACCGCGTCTACGAAGCGGAGCGGCCGGAGCTGTTCCTGAAGGCCACGCCGTCGCGTGTGGTAGGGCCTGGCGAGGCCGTCGGCATCCGCGCCGACTCCACCTGGGACGTTCCCGAGCCGGAGCTGGTGCTGGTGCTCAACAGCCGGCTTGAGATCGCCGGGTTCACCGCCGGCAATGATGTCTCCTCACGAGCCATCGAGGGCGAGAACCCGCTTTACCTGCCGCAGGCGAAGATCTATCACCGCTGTTTCGGACTGGGCCCAGCCATCACCCTGGTGTGGGAGCTGCCGGACGTCCACGATCTGGCCATCCGCATGGCCATTCACCGCGGTGGTGCGCCTGCCTTCGAGGGCGAGACCAGCACCCGCCTGATGAAGCGTCCGTTCGTCGACCTGGTGCGCTACCTTGGCCGGCACCAGGCGTTCCCGTGCGGAGTGCTGCTCTCGACGGGCACCGGCATTGTCCCGCCGGACTCATTCACGCTCGAGTCGGAGGACGTCGTGGAGATCGAGATCGAGCAGGTCGGCACGCTCGTCAATCCGGTGCTCCGGCTGAGCTGAGCGCGCCAACGTGGGCAAGCTGTATGTCGTTTCCACACCTATCGGGAACCTAGAGGATGTCTCCCTTCGCGCCCTGCGCGTGCTGCGCGAGGTCTCGCTCATCGCCGCCGAGGACACCCGCGTCACCCGCAAGCTGCTCAGCCGCTACGACATTCACACCCGGCTGGTGCCCTACCACCAGCACAACCAGCGCTACCAGGCGAGCGTCGTGCTGCACGCCCTCGATGCCGGCGACGTGGCCCTCGTGTCCGACGCCGGCACACCGGTGCTGTCCGATCCGGGCCAGGACCTGATCCGGGCCGCCATCGGGCTGGGCGTCGAGGTCGTGGCCGTGCCCGGCCCCTCGGCCATCACCCACGCGCTGACCGTCGCAGGCCTGGACGCCGAGCCGTTCCTGTTCGCCGGCTTCCTGCCGGCCCTGCGACGCGAGCGCGAGGCACGGCTGCATGAGCTCGCCCCGATCCGCGCGACGCTCGTCCTGTTCGAGGCGCCCCACCGCGTCCGCCAGACCCTCCACGATCTGTACGCCGCCCTCGGCGACCGCAAGGTAGCCGTCTGCCGCGAGCTCACCAAGCTTCACGAGCAGGTCATCCGCACAACCCTCGGCCAGGCCGCCGATCGAGTGCCGGAGCGCGGCGAGTTCACGCTGGTCGTCGAGGGGGCGCCCCCGCCCAAGCCCGAGGGCATGGAGGCGGCCGAGGCACGCCTTCGCGCCCTCCTCGCCCAGGGCGTCAGCCACAAGGACGCCGCCGCGACCGTGTCAGCGGAGCTTGGCTTGCCCAAGCGGCAGCTCTACAAGCTGTCCTTGACCATGTGATTTTCGGCACGCCCGCATCACCCGCCACTACGGGCCAGCGTTGGAACGCGTACATGGCAGTCCCGAGCACGTCCCTTCAAGTCAGAGCACCGCGATTGCCGAGGCAGGTCCTCGGGATGGCGCTGGTAGGCGGCCTACTCGCCGGGATGGCTTTCGGCCTGATCAACGTCGAGGGCCGGCTGGCCCACAGCCACGCCATCCGGGCGCAGACCGTCCAGGGCAGCTTCCAGCCCAGCGCCGATGGCCAGGGCGCCTACCAGCGAGCCGGCGGCAACCTCCAGCCCGTCGGCGTCCGCGCTGCTGTGGATCCCCGCTAGCCCGCCCGGCCGCGGAAGCGCCGTTTCACCCCACTGACGCTGACCGTTGGCATACTGCCAGAGTACCGCCCGGCTACACTCTCAGGGTGACCGCCCGCCTGCAGGTCGCGAGTGACCTCTTCGGGGCACAGCGCTTTGCTTACCGACGAGCGTCGGCTGCAGAGGTCACTCGCGAGCAACGCATGGCGATGCCTGGGCCCGCTGGGGCCCTTTTCCGCTAGCTCGCCCTCACCACTTTCATCGGAGTTCCCGCTGTGTCCAAGCACTTTTACCTGACCACGGCCATCGATTACATCAATGGCGCGCCCCACCTGGGCCACGCCTACGAGAAGATCGGCGCCGACGCCCTCGTCCGCTACAAGCAGCTCACCGGCTACGACACCTGGTTCGTCGTCGGCAGCGACGAGCATTCCATCAACATTCTCACTAAAGCCGAGTCGCTGGGCCGCGACCCGCGTGAGTTCTGCGACGAGATGGTGACCGTCTTCAAGGACGCCTTCGCCAAGCTGAGCATCGGCTACTCCATCTACGCTCGCACCAGCAGCGAGGCCAACGTCAAGACCGCCCAAACCTTCATCCAGCGCTGCTGGGACGCCGGATACATCTACAAGGGCACCTATCACGGCTGGTACTGCACCTCCTGCAACCGCTTCTACAAGCAGGAGGAGCTGCTTCAGCCGGGCGACTGCTGCCCCGAGCACAAGCGCCCTACCGAGGAGTTGGACGAGCCCAACTACTTCTTCAAGCTCTCGGCCTTTCAGGACCGTCTCCTCGAGCATTACGACAAGCATCCTGGCTGGATCCAGCCCGAGTCACGCTTCAACGAGATGCTGAACGTCATCAGGGGTGGCCTCGACGACTTCTCGGTGTCACGCTCGACGGTTAAGTGGGGCATCCCCGTGCCGTTCGATCCCACGCAGGTCATCTACGTTTGGTTCGACGCTCTGCTGGACTACGTCTCAGGCGTCGGCTTCGCCGACAACCGCGAGCGCTGGGACACGTTCTGGCCGTGCGACGTGCACGTCATCGGCAAGGACATCACGCGCTTCCACGCCATCTACTGGCCGGCCATGCTGATGGCCGCCGGTGAGGCGCTGCCCAAGCGCATCTTCGCCCACGGCTTCATCAACTTGAAAGGCGAGAAGCTGTCGAAGAGCGCCGGCATCCTGGTCGACCCGCTGGAACTGGCTGATCAGTTCGGCGCCGACGCCATCCGCTACACGCTGCTTCGTGAGGTGCCCTTCGACCGCGACGGCGATTTCTCCATGGAGGCCTTCCAGAACCGTTACAACGCCGACCTGGCCAACGATCTCGGCAACCTAGTGAACCGCACGGCCAACATGATCAAGCGTTACTTCGGCGGCTCGATTCCGCCGGCCCACGTACTTACTGACCCCGAACACCGGCTCCAGCGGCAGGCGCAGCTCACACTCGAGCAGCTAGATCCCCTGATGGAAGCGCTGGACTTCAGCAACGCGCTGGTGACCATCTGGTTTTTCATTCGCCGAGTCAACCAGTATCTGGAGCAGCAGTCGCCTTGGCTCATGCGCCAGGAGGCACTAAGGCCACGCTTGGGAACAATCCTGAACACCGCCGCCGAAGCCGTCCGGCTCATCGCCTACCTGGTCCTGCCGTTCATGCCCACGACCGCCGATCGCATCGCCGCCCAGCTCGGCTTCCAGCTCGATGTGAAGTCGGACTGGTCGCGCTGGGGCTCGCTGCCCGCCGGCACGCACGTCGGCAAGGTCGAGCCGCTGTTCCCGCGCATCGAACGCGACCGTGCTGACTGACACCCACTGCCACGTTCAGACCTCGGCCTTTGACAATGACCGTCCGGCCGTCCTGCAGCGGGCGCTGGAGGCCGGCGTGAACACGCTCATCGTGGTCGGCTACGACGCCCGGACCTGGCGCGCCGCCCAGAAGGTGGAGGCCCATGGCCTGCACGTTTACGCCACCGCCGGCCTCCATCCACACGACGCCACGGACTTCACGCCGGAGCTCCTGGATGAGGTGCGCGGCCTGGCCCGCGGTGGCCACATCGTGGCCATCGGCGAGTGCGGGCTCGACTTCTATCGCAATCTCAGTCCGCCCGAGCGGCAGCGCGACGTCTTCGTGGCCCAGATCGAGCTGGCCGCCGAAACCGCCCTGCCGCTGGTCGTCCACGACCGCGACGCTCACGAATCGGTGGTCGAGCTCCTGGCGGCGCACGGCGCCCATCGAGGCGTCATGCACTGCTTCTCCGGCGACTGGGAGGTGGCCAAGCGCTGCCTGGACCTGGGCTTCTACATCTCCATCGCCGGGCCCGTGACCTATCCCAAGAATGATGTCCTGCGGGACGTGGCTGCACGCGTGCCCGGCGACCGCATCGTGATCGAGACGGACTGCCCCTACCTCACGCCGGCGCCCTTCCGCGGCAAGCGCAACGAGCCGGCGCTCGTTCGCTTGGTCGCTGAAGAGGTCGCCCGCCTGCGGGGGCAGCATCCGGAGGAATTCGCAGCCCAGGCCAGCGCCAACGCGCGGGCGCTGTTCGGGATCGCAGCGCTAGACCAGGCGCACTAGCGCTTAAGGGCGGTAGATTGCTTCTTTACGTCACCAGGTGTGACATTTTCGGCCGCCACTTTTGCACATTTTACGGCCGCCGCTGACACATGCGCCTGGAGGCGCTGGTGCACCTGCAAGAGAAGCACGTCCACCCGGACGGCGCCCACGTTGAGGTCTTCAGCCGCAAGACTGACGACTGGCTCGGTCGTGCGGCTAGATGAAGGTCGTCCGGCTCCGCCTTGGCGACGAAGACCCAGGCGGTTCGGCATTCCAGCAGTTCGACCGCGGCATCATCGTCTGCGACGATGCCCCATGACCCGCTGGCTACCCAGATCCTGGAGGCCCATCCAGCACGCACACTGGGTACGGCGCTCGATTGCGTCGAGCCCAGGCTGAGCGGCAGGTGCCGAGGCAGGCCCGGTAGTCGGTGTGATGTACGGCACCGACACTTGGCTAGCTTGCTAGGTTTCGCTACCCTGTATGCCGAAGTCTCCTAGTATGGACTCGAATGCTCAGGTTGCCGCACAAAAGGGGGCGGCCGTCGAGGACGCCGGTGAGGCCACTGGACTGACTCGCGTTTCGCTCGCAGCGCGCTTGCTCGGAGCGATCCAGTTGCAGGCTATCAGAGAGAAGGTGCGCCGTGACAGAGAATGGGCGACGGCCTTCAAGGGCTTCCGGCCTGGTTCGGTTTCTCAGGAAGTGGCCGTTGGTAGGGCTCGGCACTTCGCCCTAGACATGGGACTCCTTAGGTCTCTGTGCGATCTGGCTCTCGATGAATTGCACATAGATGAACATCACGATTTCGTAACGCGTCTGCGGCATGTTGCCGAAACTACCGGCAAACACCCGGAGATCGCAGCAGCGCTTGGGAACCTAATCGACAAACCGCTCAGTGCCCTGCCGATGGGAAACCTCGCCGAGGTGGCTCCCGTGGCTCGAGGTGTTCACGTTGGCCCAGGCCATCCGAGCGACCCGAAGGGCGATGGCGGCGGTTCGACCGAAGCGGCGGCACCTCCAGGCCCGCCGGCGTTCCTTAGCCAGCCGGTGATGCTTGATTGGGAGCCTCCGGACGACCACGTGTCGCAAGTGCAGGAGGCAGTCACGCTCTTCAATCGCTCGTTGGTGGCATTCGTGCATCGGCAGCTTGAAGGTGCTCATGGCCCTGCATGGCTAAAGAGGTGTGTCCCACAGAAAATGCGTGAGGAATGGTTGACCAAGTCAGAAACGAAAGGTGCTGTTGCACCTGCAACGCTACTCGGATATGCCGAACTCGGTGACCTCATCACGATCATTACGCGGCGAGATAACTGGCCATATTTCAAGGCGTATTTCAGAGACCCTGATGCCGTCAGGAGTGCGCTCACTCGCATCATTCCAGCCCGCATAAGCGCTATGCATCCGGAACAGCGCTACCTCGAGATTGTTGACCAAGTCAGCGCCCTCCAAGCGATGATGGACCTGGCGGCGGCATTTCATCCGGAGACCGCTCATCGAGTGGGTGAGCTCTTCAAGCGTATCGTACCTGGAGGCTCGCCTAAGGATGCCGATGAAGCTTCCGGCGAGCCGTTGGAATTCGTGGAGTCGAGCGCCCGCGACAAGATAGTGACAAATCTGGGCGATTTCCTTACGCCCCAACTCATTGGCCGCGAACCAGAGCTGCAGCAACTGGGCGAATTTTGGAGCGATACGTATGGTCGGGTCTTCTCAATTGCGGGCCAAGGTGGCGTCGGGAAAACGGCCCTGCTAGAGTCTTTTATTCACAGTCTTGCGTCTGCGCCCTTGCCCTCTGGCAAGCCTGATCCAGAGGCGATCATCTACTTAACAGCCAAAGAGAACTACCTGCCTGGAATGAAGAAGCCTCCGGAGGGCAGGAAATTCAAGACGTTACGCCAAATCTACGAATCGACTTTGTTAACCATAGAAGGTCAAGTACCTCCTGACGCAGACCTGAAAACGCTGCGCGATGCGGTCTTTGGCTGGGCCAAGGAGCTGCGGATTTTCTTTGCCCTCGACAATCTGGAGACGATTCGAGACGACGAGTACGCGGAACTTGCCGACTTCCTGGATAACGTGCCTGCTCCGAGCAAGATTATCCTAACGACTCGCGAGGATCGCCGGGTTGGCAAGAGCATAGTTCTTCCAGGACTTAGCAAGCCCGAGACAGTAAAGTTTCTACAGAGCCATCTCGCCACGTTCGGCGTATCTATATCCGACTCCGATTGCGAACTTGTCTATGAAAGGACTAAAGGAGTTCCGCTTACGCTCGTGTGGTGCGTCAATGATATTGGTTTAGGGGCGAGCGTGAATGAAACGCTCGAGGCATTAACGGGAAAACGCTTCCTCGAATTCCTCGAGTTCTCGTTCGAGAGCTCAATTCAACGATTGGATGAGTCGGCAATGAAGGTGTTGCTGTACCTCGCAATTTCCAGAGCACCACGTGCCCGCCGGGACTTGGAGAAATTCGTCGAGCAGCCCGACGACTTGAACACGACCCTCAAGAGACTCCTAAGCCTAAGCTTGATCGAAAGGTCGGTTAGCGAAAGCGGACCCGTTAAATTCGAGGTCGGCAATCCGCAGCTTCGGGATTACGTGCGGGCTCGCGGTGCTGATCGACTCAGCAAAGAGGAGTATGCCTTCGTACTACGGTCGGCGAATGTCCTGCCGGCCCAGGCGGAATCTCCGAGCGTCCTCATCGAGGTCAACAAAGCCATTGATCAGGCGCGAGAGTTGGGAAACACCGCCGGCTGGGAACATGCGCTACGCGCACTCGATCAGGCTCGTGCCGTATGGGGAGACGATCCCAGGCTGCTCGCCGAATTGGGTTACGCGCACTATCGCACTGGCCGGAGAAAGCAAGCAATCGAGTTGATGGAGCGAGCGCTCGCGCTGGGTTTTGAGTCGGCAGTGCTGTACGCGCGACTCGCTCTCGTCCTCTACTACGAGCGCCGTTACGACGACGGAATCCGAAGGGCCGAAACGGCGCTGACTCTCCGCAGTGAGTACCCCTTCGCCGAGCAGGTCCTGAGCCAATGCCTCGAGGGCAAGGTGCGTCGCGACAGATTTGTTATGGATGATGCGCAACATAGGCAGCTTCTGATGGCTGCAGTGGAACACGCCGAGAGGGCTTTATATCAAGTTCCGCGTACATCGAATGAAATCGCAGCGAACCAGCGCACACGCGAGCTCATGGAGCGACTCAAAGACCAACTGGAGCGTTTTGAACACGCGGACAAGACTTTTGTCCGTACGGCTCAGTTGGCCTGGTGATTCGTTTAAGCGGGCAAGGCAAGGCAAAGCGCTGCCGTATTGATTTAGCGGGTTGAATGAGGCCGTGCCGACGGAGTAAGGCGTACGGTCAGCTTAAGCCGCCGCTGAGTCTAAGACGGCGGCCGATGAGTACCACAAGCGGGCGACCGCCGGGCTTCGGGAGGGAGCAGGTCGATGAGGATCCGCGTCGGGTCACGCGCCTGCTGCTGGCAGGTGCGCAGCAAGCTGACAAGCACCTGCTGGGTGTGAGCGCCGGCGCCGGTGCGATTGCCGCGCCACACTTTGCGATTGACGACGGCTGGCCGGATGGCCTGTTCGGCGCGCCAGTTGCTGGCCTCCACGCCAGAGCGTTTGAGGTAGGTGAATAGGGCGTGGCGTTTGTGGGCCAGATGCTTGAGGAGCCGCCGGTTGGCGGGATGCCGCACACGCATGGTCAGCAGTGCGGCCAGGCGACGCTCCAGATCCTGGACGGCGGCGACCTCGGACGACGACCGCCCACCGCTGTCACGCTGAGCGCGCAGCGCTACGCCATCCAGCAGCAGCCGCCTGACCGTCGAGCGGCACCTGCCGAGCGCCGCCGTGGGCCGTCTGCAGCAGCTCCTGACAGCGGCGGAGCAGATGAGCCGTGCAACTTTGGTACCCGGCCGCGGTGAACCGCCGGTGGGGCGCCCAGCCGTCACGCTCTAGCACGCCGGCAAACTGCTCGCCCAGCACCGCTGCGGCCTGCCCGAAGCCACGTCCAGGTTGGATGCGATAGACGGTCACGTCGCGGCCCACGAAGGCCCACAGCCATTGCGACCGACCGCCCACGCGCCAGCCGGTCTCATCCGGCGCCACCACGGGGCTCTCTCGGACCGCTTCCATCAGCGCCTCATACGTGGGGTTGGCCTGTTTCGCGGCTCGGGCCAGCGCCTGGCTCAGGCCACCAGCCGTCGGCTTGGTGCCGCTCACCTGCCCCACGATGGCCGCTGTCTTGCCCATCGACGCGCCGACCGTCTTGTTGAGCTGCACGGCCAGGGCCATGGCTCGCAGTCCCACCTGAGCGGGCGCCGCACCGAGCGCGTCCGACGTCTGGTCTGGATGGCGCGCACGGAGCCGCCGGCCACAGCGCTGGCAGCGACCGATGGGCACCCGTAAGCACGATTTCCCCCAAAACCGCCGGAAGTTCGGAGAAGTGCATGGCCGGCTCGGCGCCACGGCCATGGCATGCGTCCTGCGCTGTACCCGCTAGGAGAAGTAACGAACATGGATTCGAGGACAGTTCTGTACTTCATCATCGCCGCCGTCGTCGCGCTGGTCATCATCGGCGCCATGGTCTGGTTCGCCACACGCCGCCGGCAGCGAGAGCACTTGCGCCAACGGTTCGGCCCTGAGTACGAGCATGCCGTTGCGGAGCGCGGCGACGAACGGCGCGCCGTCGCCGAGCTCCAGGCCCGGGAGAAACGCGTCGCGGAGCTCCACATCCGCCCGCTCGAGGCGGCTGAGCGCGAACGCGCGGCTGGCGCCTGGAAGAGCGTCCAGGCGCGCTTCGTCGACGACCCGCCTGGGGTCGTAAGCGACGCCGACCGGCTGATTGGAGAGGTCATGGCCGCCCGCGGCTACCCGATGGCCGATTTCGAGCAACGCGCCGCCGACCTGTCCGTCCAGCATGCCGGCGTCGTCACCAACTACCGGGCCGCCCACGACATCGCCGAGCGGAGCCGTGCCGGGCGCGCCAGCACTGAAGACCTGCGCCAGTCCATGGTCCACTATCGCAGCTTGTTTGCTGAACTCGTAGGAGAAGAACCAGTCCGACACCAGGAGGAGGTCAGAGTTGATGAATCAACCCGACGAACAAGCGACCGCTAAGGCGGAGCAACGCGCCCAGCCCGCCCAAAGGGAGGTGCGCGAAGAAGTCGACCCAGAAGTAGCCACCGAGCGGCGAGGGCAGGGGCTCACGACTGCCGATCTGGCCGGGGGCGCCCAGCAGGAGTCGCGGACGGCGCTGTTCGCCGGCGACGAGGCGAACGGCTTCCGCACCCAATGGAATGAGGTTCAGACCGCCTTCGTGGACGATCCCCGCACCTCGGTGCAGCGGGCGGACGCCCTGGTCGCGCAGGTCATGCAGCGCCTGGCCCAGGTGTTCTCCGAGGAGCGCAAGAACCTCGAAGCCCAGTGGGAGCGCGGAGGTGACGTGTCTACAGAAGATCTGCGCGTTGCCTTGCAGCGCTATCGCTCGTTCTTCGCCCGCCTGCTGTCGGTCTAGGCGGCCAACGAAGGAGCCCCCAGGCAGTGTCGCCTGGGGGCTCCTTTTGTGGTCGCCTAGGATTCTTCGGCCGGAGGTTCCGCCGCGGCTTTGGCCGGCGCCTCGGCCTCGGCGGTGGGCTGGACGGCTTCGGCCTCCTCGGCCGGAGCCGCGCCCTCGGGCGCTTCCTCCTCCTCGGCCACGGCCTCTTCCTCCACCTTGCGCGGCGGCTGGACCTTGACGATGAGCTCCTCAGGGTCGTCCAGCACCGTCAGCGTGTCGGGCACGATCAGGTCGCGCACGTGCAGCGCCTGGTCGATCTCCTCCAGGACTGAGACGTCGACCTCGAGGTACGGCGGCAGGTCGCCGGGCAGCGCCTCCACGTTGAGCGCCTCGATCTGGTGCAGGAGCACGCCATCGTGGACCTTCACGCCGGGCGCCTCTCCCACGAAATGCAGCGGCAGGCGCACCCGCGTTTTCACGTCCATACGGACGCGCAGGAAGTCGACATGCAGCACGCGACCGGTCACCGGATGGCGCTGAACGCTCCGCACCATCACGTTCTCGGATTTGCCATCGACAGCCAGCTTGATCAGGCCGGTCGAGCCTGCCTGGTGAATGACATGCCGCAGCACTTTCTCCTCGACTTGCAGCGCATGCGGGTCGATCCCCGGCCCGTAAAGGTGCACCGGGATCATGCCCGCGCGCCGCAGCGCCTTGTTTGCCTTGCCCGCGGCGGTGCGCGGCGCGACGTCCAGCGTGAGCGTGTCAGCCATAACGAAGGAAGTCTAGATGCTGATGCCCAAAATCCAGTGCAGGATCGCGAACACCGCGCTCGCCACAGCCGCGCTCGCGGGGATGGTGATGAGCCAGGCGGCTACGATGTTGCCCGCCACACCCCAACGAACCGCGTTCAGCCGGCGCGTCGCTCCCACGCCCATGATGGCCCCGCTGATGGTGTGTGTGGTGCTGACTGGCAGCCCGAAATGGGTTGCGGCCGTGATCAGCGAGGACGCGGTGACCTCCGCGGCGAACCCGTGGATGGGATCCAGTTTGATGATCCGAGTGCCCATAGTCCGGATGATGCGCCAGCCGCCGCTGTAGGTCCCCAGCGCCATGGATGCCGCGGCGGCGCCGATGACCCACAGCGGCACCTCGAACTTGGGGATCGCGCCGTAGGTCACCAGGGCCAGTGTGATGACGCCCATCGTCTTTTGGGCGTCGTTGCCGCCGTGGCTGAAGGACATGAAGCTGGCGGACAGCACCTGCATCCACCTGAAAGCCCCATTGAGCGGTCCCGGGGCGGCCCGGCGGAATATCCATAACAGCGCCAGCATGACCGCGAAGGCCAGCAGCAGGCCCACCACCGGCGACGTGACGAGAGCGGCGAAGGCCTTCTCGACGGTGATCCACTTAACGGCGCCCGGCCCAATCGACAGCAGCGCCGCACCCAAAATGCCGCCAATGAGCGCGTGTGATGAGCTGCTGGGGATGCCGTAGTACCACGTCAGCAGGTTCCAGGCGATGGCACCCACCAGGCCCGACAGGATGGCCACCAGCAGGATTCGCTCGCTCACCAGCCCCCCGATCGTGTCGGCCACCTTAGTGTTCAGGAACGCCCCCACGAGGTTAAGCCCGGCCGAGAGGAGCACGGCGATGCGCGGCGACAATGCGTGCGTTGAGACGGAGGTCGCGATGGCGTTCGCGGTGTCGTGGAAGCCGTTCGTGTAATCGAACGTCAGAGCAACGGCAATCACCAGAGCCAGTAGGACGAAACGTCCGTCAGGCATGTTTGATGGTGATGCTCTCGATGATGTTCGCTACGTCCTCGCACTTGTCGATGGAGTCCTCCAGCAGGTCGTACACGCCCTTCCAGCGCACGATGTTGACGGCATCCTTGCTGTTGCTGAACAGCTCGGCGATGGCTCGCCGGTAGATCTGGTCCGCCTGGTTCTCCAGCCGGTTGGCCTCGATCCAGTGCTCGCTCAGCCCTGAGAAGGTGTGCAGCTTTTCGATGGCCTTCTGCAGCTCCTTGACCGCCATCACCAGGATGTCGGACCCCTGCTGGAGCGGCTCCGTAGAGTGCGTCACCTGGTACAGCACGCACACGTCCGCCGTCGCCTCGATCAGGTCGACGATGTCGTCAATCGCGGTCGACAGCGCGTAGATATCCTCGCGGTCGAATGGCGTGACGAATGTCTTGTTGACGATCTGAATGATCTCGTGGGTGATCGTGTCGCCATCGTGTTCGATAGCCTTGATCGCCCGGGCCTTGTCCTCGATGTTGGTGAACTCGTAGGCCAGGTTCTGCATCGCCTCAGCCGCCTTGAGCGCATTTGCGATGTCACGTTTGAACAGGTCGTAGAAGACCATCTCTTGGGGGACGAGGCTGAATCGCGCCATTGAGCTCAGTCTAATCGCCGGCAGGCGGCGCTACCTAGGGTGCCTGCCCCCATAAATGACGTAATCCAGCTGTTTCCAGTAGACGTCGACTGCCTCGTATCCCGCCGCCTGGAACAGCCGCAACTGCCGGTCCAGGTCGATCATATGGCGGACATGGTTCTGGTGCTGCAGCTCTTCCTGATGGCTGCGGTGGGTGCGCTTGTAAGCGGCCTGCGGATCGAACCGGTCGCCGACGCGAAGCCAGGTGTGCTCCACAGGCGGATTGGGCGCTTTCACCGGCTCATAGTTGATGTACCAGCCACCCGGCTTGAGCCGCTCGTAAACCTCGCGAAACAGGCTCTCCTTGCGCTCGTCGGGCAGGTGGTGGATGGCCTGCGACGTCACCGCCGAGTCTATCGGGTTCGGGATGTCCGGGGGCCACTCGGAGCTAAGCAGATCGAATTCGACGTAGCGGTAGCGGCCCTCGTACGTGACCAGCGCTTTGGCGCCCTCGGCCATCATCGCCGGCGAGAACTCGGCCAGCACCGCGTTGGCTTTGGGGAAGTAGTCCATCACCGCTCTGGCCGCCATGCCGGTGCCCGCGGCCAGGTCGACGACCGTGAATGCCTCGTCCTGCTCGAACGGCAGCAGAGCCGCCATGAATCGCATCGCCTCCGCCCGCTTGGCCTCCCGAACGGCCTGCTCGGCTGCCCAGCGCTTGATGTTGGCCTCGGACTTCCAGACTGCCTCGTTCGTGTCCATCGGGCTCGATTGTAGGAATACAATCGGACCGTAATGGACCACCCGCCCATCGACCAGTTCGGCGCGCGCAGCCGGCTTTCCAGCCAGGCCGGCGAGGTCGTCATCTACCGCTTGGATAAGCTCGGCGCCGACCTGTCGCGCCTGCCATTCACCATCAAGATCCTGCTCGAGAACCTGCTGCGCCGTCTGGACGACTTCCAAGTCTCGGCCGATGATGTGCAGGCGCTCGCGCGGTGGAATGCGAAGAACCCGGGCGACCGCGTGCTGACTTTCCTGCCCGGGCGGGTGCTCCTGCAGGACCTGACCGGCGTGCCGGCCATCGCCGATCTGGCGGCCATGCGTGAGGCCATCGCCAAGCTGGGCGGCGATCCCCGACGGGTGAACCCGCTGGCGCCGACAGACCTGGTCATCGACCACTCGGTCCAGATCGACCAGTTCGGCACGGATCTGGCGTTTGCCTTCAACGTCGAGCGCGAGTACGAGCGCAACGCCGAGCGATACGCTTTCATCCGCTGGGCCCAGCAGGCCTTCAGCAACTTCCGCGTGGTGCCGCCCGGCAGCGGCATCTGCCACCAGGTCAACCTGGAGTACCTCGCGTCGGTCGTCCAGCGGCGCCAGGTGGATGGACAGACGCTGGCGTTCCCGGACACGCTCGTCGGCGCCGACTCCCACACAACGATGGTCAACGGCCTGGGCGTGCTGGGCTGGGGCGTGGGCGGCATCGAGGCCGAGGCCGTCCTACTCGACCAGCCGCTCGAGCTGGTCACGCCCGAGGTCGTGGGCTTCCGCCTCACCGGCGCGCTGCCGTCAGGCGCCACCGCCACCGACCTGGTGCTGACCGTCACCCAAATCCTGCGCAAGCACGGCGTGGTCGGCAAGTTCGTTGAGTTTTGCGGCTCCGGCTGCGGTCAGCTGGCGCTGCCTGACCGGGCGACCATCTCGAACATGTGCCCCGAGTACGGTGCGACCAACGCGCACTGGCCCGTGGACGACGAGACGCTGCGCTACCTGCATCTCACCGGCCGCTCGCCGGAGCTGGTCGATCTGGTGGAGCGCTACACCAAGGAGCAGGGCCTGTTCCGCGGGGCCGAGGAGCCCGAGTTCACAGAGGTGCTCGAGCTCGATCTCGGGACGGTCGAGCCCAGCCTGGCGGGGCCGCGCCGCCCGCAAGATCGCGTCGGCCTGAGCGGGGTGCGCGACAACTTCCACGCCGCCTTCCCGAATGGTGTCAAGGGCGCCGAAATCGACATGAATGGCCAGAAGGCCCGCATCGGCAACGGCTCGGTGGTCATCTCGGCCATCACCAGCTGCACCAATACGTCCAACCCGACTGTCCTCATCGGGGCCGGCCTGCTGGCCAAGCGGGCCGTCGAGCGCGGCCTGAAGGTCAAACCGGCGGTTAAGACCAGCCTGGCGCCTGGCTCGCGCGTCGTCACCGATTACTTGAAGGAGGCCGGCCTGCTGCCCTACCTCGAGCAGCTTGGCTTCAACGTTGTCGGCTACGGCTGTACGACCTGCATCGGCAACAGCGGTCCCCTGCCCGAGCCGGTAGCCAGCGCCATCCAGGAGCAAGACCTGGCCGTCGCCGCGGTCCTCAGCGGGAACCGCAACTTCGAGGGCCGCATCCACCCGCAGGTCAAGGCTGCGTACCTCGCCTCCCCGCCCCTCGTGGTCGCCTACGCTCTGGCCGGCACGGTCGACATCGACCTGGTCAACGAGCCCATCGGCCAGGATCGCAGCGGCCGTGACGTGTTCCTGCGCGACCTGTGGCCCTCGCCCGACGAGATTCGCGCCACCATCAGCCAGGCCGTCAAGCCTGAGCTGTTCCGCGACGAGTACGACCACATCACCGAGGGCGACGAGCGCTGGCGCTCGCTGCCCGTTCCCCAGGGCGACCTGTGGCAGTCCGATCCGTCGTCGACGTACATCCAGATCCCGCCGTACTTCGAGGGCATGGCCGCCGAGCCGGGGCCGCTCGCCGATGTGAAGGGCGCGCGTGTGCTGGTTTTCCTGGGCGACTCGGTAACGACGGATCACATCTCGCCCGCCGGGTCAATCCCCAAGGACAGCCCGGCCGCCAGGTTCTTGATCGAGCACGGTGTCGAGCCGCGCGACTTCAACAGTTACGGCGCACGCCGCGGCAACCATGAGGTCATGATCCGCGGCACCTTCGGCAACATCCGCCTCAAGAACAAGCTCACGCCCGATAAGGAGGGCGACTGGACGGCGCACTTCCCGGACGGCGAGCAGATGCGCATTTTCGACGCCGCCGAGAAGTACCGCGCCGAGGGTGTGCCGCTTCTCGCCATCTGCGGCCAGGAGTACGGCACCGGCAGCTCGCGCGACTGGGCCGCCAAAGGCACCCAGCTGCTGGGCATCCGGGCCGTCATTGCCGAGAGCTTCGAGCGCATCCACCGCAGCAACCTGGTGGGCATGGGCGTGCTGCCGCTGCAGTTCAAGCCCGGCGAGAGCGCCGCCAGCCTCGGCCTGACCGGCCGCGAGACCTATGACGTCAGCGGCATCGCCGCCGGCATCAAACCGGGCCAGGAGCTGACCGTCCGGGCCGTGGCCGACGATGGCTCGGAGAAGACGTTCGGCGTGCGCCTGCGCATCGATACGCCGGCGGAGGTCAAGTACTACCAGAACGGCGGAATCCTGCCCGCGGTGCTGCGGGACATGATGCACGCATAGCCTCGCGGCTCGTCGAGGTCACCGTGAACTTGTACGGCGACCTCCGGAAATACCTGCCGCTCGAGGACAAGGGCGCCTTTGGGCTGCGCGTGCCCGCCGGGATCGCCGTGCGCGACGTGCTGAACTACTTCAAGATCCCGCCCGGGACGCCTCTTGCCATCGTGGTTAACGGCGTCCACTGCGATGACCGCTTCTCGGTGTCGCATGGGGACGTGCTGAGCGTGTTCTCGATGTCGGCTTTCGAGCCGCCGTCCTCCGAATGATCGCCGGCATCCTCTTGGCTGCCGGCGAGTCCACCCGCATGGGCCAGCCCAAGGCCCTCCTTCCCTGGCGCGGTACGACGCTGCTCCAGTCGCAGCTTGGCGAACTCCTCGCGGCCGGCCTATCACCGCTGATCGTGGTGCTTGGCCACCGCGCCGACGAGCTTCGCGCGCTCCTTCCTCCCGGCGTCCAGGCGGTCGTGAACGAGCGCTTCGCCGAAGGCAAATCGACGTCCATCGTCGCCGGCGTGCGCGCCCTTCCGCCCGACGCGGACGCGGCCCTCATCGTGGCCGTCGACCAGCCGACCGATGCCTCGATCCTTCGCCGGCTCATGGCCGCATACCAGCCGGGCGCCATAGCCGTGCCGTCCATCCATCACCGCCGGGGCCATCCGACGCTGTTCGCTGCCGGCCTCTTTCCCGAGCTGCTGGCCATCACCGAGGAGCGCGAAGGCCTCCGCGAGGTGATGACGCGCCACGAGGGGGACATCCAATACGTCAACGTCGACTCCGAAATCGTCCGCGCCAACCTCAACTCCCCCGCCGACTACGCCGCCGCGTACGCGCGCTGGGGAAAGTAACATTCGCCATATGGCCACCAAGGCCGTGTTCCGAGCCGAAGACCTGGAGGGCATCCAGAACGTGACTGGCCGCCGGTACGAGCTAGTCAAGGGGGAGCTCTATGAGGTGACAACAACCGTCCGGCACACCGCAATCGCATTCCGTATCGGCCACCTGTTGTCCTCCTGGAACGAGACCATGCGTGCCGGCAATGTCATAGGCGACGCCGGCTTCACGTTCGAGCGGAATCCGGACACCGTCCGGGCTGCGGACGCCGGCTTCATCCGAAAGGGCCGCCTGGAAGGCGTGAATACCCGTCGCGGCTATCCGGAGATGGCGCCGGACCTGGCCTTTGAGGTCCGTTCGCCGAACGACACCTGGGCCGCGCTCCGCCGCAAGGCCGAACAGTTCCTGGAACACGGCGCCCAGGTGGTTGTGATCATCGAGCCCGACGAGTACGCCGAGGTCCTTCGCCCTGGCCAGGAGCCCCGCCGGCTCGATCTGGACGATGTGTTCGAAGCCCCGGATATTCTCCCTGGCTTCAGCTGCCGCGTGCGGGACTTCTTCCCTGAAGAGCTCTAACCCGCCCTAAAACCCCACCGCGTACCCTTCGCGCCTGGGATCGGCGCCGCCCTGCAGCACTCCCGTGCGCTGGTCGATCATGATCGCCTTGCAGCTGCCGGTCTCCTTCTCCCACGGGCCGGCCACCACCACGTCGTGGCCCCTGGCGCGCAGCGCTTCGATCGTCTCCGGCGCGAAGCGGCTTTCCAGCAGCAGCTTGTTGCCGGGCAGGTGACGGTAGCGGGGGCATTCCACCGCCGTCTGCACGTCCATGCCGAAGTCCACGAAGTCGACCGCATGCTGGAAGTTCGACTGCACCTGCGCGTCGGCGCCCGGTGTGCCGAACACCACCCACGGCCGCCCGTCGCGGAACATCATGCACGTGTTCAGCGTCATCGAGGGGCGCTTGCCGGGCTCGACCACGTTGGGGCTCGACGGGTCCGTGGAGAAGCCGCACATGCGATTGCTCAACAGGATGCCCGTGTCCCCGGCGATCACGCACGAGCCGAAGTTGTGGAACAGGCTCTGAATGAACGATACGGCGTTGCCCTGGCCGTCCACGGCGCACATGTACGTCGTCTCGCCGCCGGCCATCGCGAGATCCAGCGCCTCCACCTGGGAGGCCGCCCTGTCGCCGATGCGCGAACGCTGCCGCGCCGCGTGCTCTTTGGACAGCAGCACGTCCAGCGGGACGGTGTGGAAGTCCGGGTCGCACAGGTACCGTCCCCGGTCGGCGAAGCCCAGCTTCTTGGCCTCGACCATCACGTGGATGCGGTCCGCCTCGGTCATCGAGGGCGGGTCGTAGGCCTCGAAGATGTTCAGCTCCTGGCCGATGATGAAGCCTTGCGACGGCGGGGGCTGGCCATAGAAGTCGACGTCCCGATAGCGGACGCGCCAGGGCTCGCCCCAGCGCGCCTTGAACCCGCTGAAATCGCTCGCCGCCAGGATGCCGCCGTTGGCGGCCATGAACTCGCCGATCCGCTGCGCCAGCTCTCCCTCGTAGAACACGCTCGGGCCGTGCTGGGCGATCAGCTTCAGCGAGCGGGCCAGGTCGGGCTGCCGCAGCACGTCCGTCATGTCCGGCACCTTGCCGCCAGGCAGCAGCACCGCAGCCGAGGTCGGCCAGCGGCGCAGCTCGTCCTGCATGCCCGCGATCTCGCGCCGCAGATTGTCGTTGACCGGGAAGCCCTGCTCCGCGTAGCCGATGGCCGGCTGCAGCAGATCGGCCAGGCGCCGCGTGCCGTAGCGTGACAGCAGCGCGTCCCAGCCCGCCACTGTCCCTGGCACCGAGGCCGCCAGCGGACCGTGGGCGGAAATGCCGTCCTGGTACCGCTCCAGCGTCGCGGCCGACGGCGCTCTGCCGTTGGCGTCCAGCGCGGCCAGCTCCTGCCGCTTGGCGTCCCAGACGATCGCCAGGTTGTGCCCGCCGAGGCCGGTCATCGACGGTTTAGTGACCGCGACCACCGCGGCCACTGCCACAATCGCATCGAAGGCATTGCCGCCCTCCTGCATCACGCGGATGCCCGCCGCCGAGGCGAGGGGGTGGCCGCTGGAAACCACGCCGTTGAGGGCCATCACGATGGGCCGGTGTCTACTCATGATCCGGGGCATTGTAACCATCCCGATACGCTACCTCCGAAGACTGCCGAGGGAGGCTGAACGCGATGTGGCGCACTCTAGCTCTTCGTCCTGAGCATGGTCCTGGCGCCGGCGGCCTGCGGTGGGGCAGCTCCCTCTTGCCCGGCCGCCAGCGGCAAGGCGGCTGCAGGCTCCCCGGCCCAAGCCGGCGTGCCCAAGATGGGCGGCACCATCCGCGTCGGGCTCGACAGCGAGCTGGCCAACCTCGATCCCATAAAGTCGGCTATCGTCGTCGACCGCCAGGTCATATACAACATGTACGAGTCGCTGGCCGGCATCGACGGCGCCCTCGGCCCCCTTCCTGGCCACGCCCGTGGACCGCGGCGGCATGATCGTCTCGCCCGACGCCGCGAAGAAAGGCGGCGGCGACGACTTCACCCGCAATCCGGCCGGCGGCGGCACCGGCCCGTTCAAGTTCCTGGAGTGGGTCAAGGGCGGCCACATCACTCTGGAGAAGAACCCCGGGTACTGGAAATGAGACTCCAGCGGCAACAAGCTGCCTTACGCCGACAAGATTGTCTCCGGTGCTGGAGGCCATCCCGGGCACGCCATCCTGCTTACGGTGATGTGCTTCAATTTTCTTGGCGACGCCATTCGTGACGCGCTCGATCCACGCCTGAGACAGCGCTGACGTTCTTAGGAGGGCCTATGGCAAAGGATCAAAACCGGGTCAAGTCCGAAGCGAAGAAGAAACCGAGCAGCACGCTCAAAGAGAAGCGCAAAGCCAAACAGGAAAAGGCGGCCGCCAAGCGCGGCTAGCCGCGTAGGACCGAGTTCGCGGCGGGCGAAGCCGCTGCTATACTTCGCCGCTGTTCCCGAACTGTTCTCGCCTAAGGATTTGCGTTGCCTAAAGTCAAGACCCACAAGGGCACGGCCAAGCGTTTCAAGATCACCGGCACGGGCAAGGTGCTGCGCGGCAAGGTCGGCACCAACCACCGCCTCCACAAGTCCAAAGCCATGCAGCGCAAGATGAAGCAGGACCTGGAGCTGACCGGCGCCGACGCGAAGCTGGCCAGGAAGCTGTTGCCCGGGCTGAAGTCGAAGTAGGAGGCCGCTCATGCGCGTGAAGAGGGGCGTTCCCGCTCACAAGAAACACAAGAAGGTCCTGGACGCCGTCAAGGGCCACAAGGGCGCCAAGAGCAAGCTCTTCCGCCCGGCGCACGAGTCGCTCATGAAGTCGCTGCGCTACGCCTACCGCGACCGCCGCGCCCGCAAGCGCGACTTCCGGCGGCTGTGGATCGTGCGCATCAATGCCGCGGCGCGGCTGAACGGCCTGTCTTACAGCGTCCTGATGAACAAGTTCAAGCAGGCCAACATCACCATCGATCGGAAGATCCTGGCCGATCTGGCGGTGCGCGATCCCGACGCCTTCGCGCAACTCATCAGGGAGACCGCCGTCGAGGGCTAAACCCTCGACGTGATCACCAGCCCCGCTAACCCAAAGATCAAGCTCCTGCGCTCGTTGCAGGAGCGCAAACACCGCCATGCCCTCGGCCTCTGCCTGGTCGAGGGCATTCGCTTACTCGAGGAGGCCCTGGCCTCGGGGCGCCGCGTCGAGCCGATCCTCTACGCTCCCGAGCGCCTCAGCGCTACCGCCGCCGGCCGCGCGCTGCGCCAGCGCCTCGAACGCCTGCCGCAAGGCGAACAGATCGACGAGCACCTCCTGGAAGCGATCTCCGATACCGTGACCTCCCAGGGCGTCGTAGCCGCCGCCGAAATCCCGAAGCCAGGACCCATCCGCGTTGACGGCCACGTCCTCGTCCTCGATGGCATCGCCGATCCGGGCAACGCGGGGACGATGCTGCGCACCGCCCGCGCTGCCGGCGCAGCCGCCGCCGTTGCAATGCGCACGACCACGGATCTGTGGAGCCCCAAGGCCGTACGCGCAGGAATGGGCGCCCACTTCCACCTCCCCCTCATCGTGGATGCCGATTGGGCGGCCGTTCCCGAGCTCGTACGAGGCCGTCCCCTCCTGCTGGCCGGAGCCCATGGGGGGGTGCCCTATACGGAGGTCGATTGGGCAACACCCAGCGCCATCGTGATCGGCAGCGAGGCACGGGGCCCGTCGCCCGCGGCCGCCGGTCTCGCCGCCGAGCGAGTCACCATCCCCATGTCCGAGGGCGCCGAATCGCTGAACGCCGCGGCGGCCGCGGCCGTGCTCCTGTTCGAAGCGCGGCGCTATCATCGCCCCACGTAGATGACGCCGGAGCAAGTCGTTTCGGCCGCCGTGGCAGCCGATCTGCGCCTGATCCGCTTCCTGTACTGCGATAGCTTCGGCATCATCCGCGGCAAGGCCACCCACGTTTCCAGCCTGGCCGAGCGAATGCGCACCGGCATCGGCCTGACCGTGGCCATGCAAGCCTTCGTCTCACTCGACCACCTGGCCAGCGTTGAGGGCATGGGGCCGGTCGGCGAGATCCGTTTGGTGCCCGATCCGGATACCTTCGTCGCCCTGCCTTATGCACCCAAGTGCGGCCTGATGCTGTGCGACATGGTCGAGCTCGACCACGAGCCCTGGGGCGCCTGCCCGCGCTCGTTTCTCAAACGCCAGATCGAGCATGCCCATTCGCGAGGCTTCGAGCTGCAGGCGGCCTTCGAGCCGGAGTTCACCCTGGCCACCCAGAACGAGGATGGTGACTTCGAGCCGCTGGACGACAGCCTGTGCTTCAGCGGCGTCGGCTTCCTTTCGGCCCAGCACGTCATGGACGACATGGTCTCCGCCCTGGAGAAGCAAGGCCTGGTCGTGGAGCAGTATTACCCCGAGCTGGGGCATGGCCAGCAGGAGCTGTCCATTCGCCACGCGCCGGCGCTGCAAGCCGCCGACAATCACATCAAGTACCGCGAGACGGTCCGCGCTGTGGCCTATGAGCACGGCCTGCTCGCCTCCTTCGCTCCCAAGCCGTTCGCCAATCAGGCCGGCAACGGCTGCCATATCCACTTCAGCCTGTGGTCTGGGGGGCACAACGTGTTCCACAACCCGGCGGCCGAATACGGCTTAAGCGACATGGCTCGCCAGTTCATGGCCGGCGTACTGGCCCATCTCGAGGGGCTGGTGGCCATTACGGCCCCCAGTGTCAACTCCTACCGACGCCTCGCCCCGGGCATGTGGTCGTCGGCCTACACGGCCTGGGGCCCGGACAACCGCGAGGCGGCCTTACGCGTCGCCTCGCCATTCTGGGGCAACGAAGCCGCGTCGACGAACATCGAGCTGAAGCCCTCGGACAATTCCGCCAATCCCTACCTGGCGCTGGGCGCCCTGCTGGCCGCGGGGCTGGACGGCATCGAGCGCGGGCTCTCATTGGGATCGCCGGCCATGGTCGAGCCCGGCTCACTTCCGGAGGCTGAGCGGCAGCAGGCCGCCATCCGGCGGCTGCCGGAGGACCTCGGCGCGGCGCTGGTCGCTCTGGAAGGCGACGAGGTGCTCTTGTCGGCTCTAGGCCCGACGCTGGCCGAGTCGTACCTGGCCGGCAAACGCCTGGAGGCGCAGCTCTACGCCGACCAGGACGAGGCGTTCGAGCTGCGCAACCACTTCTTCAAGTACTGACCACCGGTCGTGATCGACCACCACTGCCACACGCTGTGGCGCGACTACGCCCTGCGCTTCCGTGAAGCGTTCACGGAGAGCCTCGACCCGGCGATCCTGTCCGAGCATCTGCCGTTCGGCCTCGGCTTCCGCCGCGAGCTTGCGCTTCTGGCCGAGCTGTACGGCTGCGAGCCCGCGGAAGAGGCGGTGCGGGCGCACCGCCGGCCGCTGGCGGACCTGCTGCGCGACGCCGGCGTCTCCGCTCTCCTCGTGGACGACGGTGCCCCGGAGGATGGGCTGCCCCTCGAAGATTTCGCCCGCCTGGCGGACGTGCCCTGCCATCGCATCCTGCGCATCGAGAGCGTCGCCCAGGAACTATTGCGTCAGGCTGATGCATTCGAAACCTTCGAGCGAGCCCTCCGCCGCGAGCTTCTCTCGCAGCCGGCAGTCGCCTTCAAGAGCATCGCCGCCTACCGTGCAGGCCTGAACGTCTCCACGCCGATCAGGGCGCAGGCGGAAGGCGCCTTCATGGAGCTCAGGGGCGAGACGGCCGCCGGCGCTCCCCGAATCGAAGGGCATCCATTGGAGGACTGGCTCCTCGAGCTGGCGCTTGGCGTTGCCGAGGAACGCCGCCTGGCGGTCCAGTTCCACACCGGCTGGGGCGACGCCGACGAGGACCTTCGGCTTGCCAATCCGCTGTACCTGAGGCCGGTGATTCAGGCGCATCCCGGTGTCCCGCTGGTCCTTCTCCACTGCTGGCCCTACCACCGCGAGGCGGGCTACCTGGCCGCGATCTACGCGAACGTCTACGTGGACCTCAGCCTGACCATCCCGCACGTATCCGAGCCGGCCCGCATCCTGGCCGAGACCCTCGAGGTGTGCCCCGTCTCCAAGATCCTGTACGGATCCGACGCCATGGGCATTCCCGAGCTGTTCTGGCTGGGCGCCCGGCGCTGGCGCGACTCTCTCGACGCCGCCCTGCCCGACGAGGGGCTGGCCGCGCTCGTGCTGGAGGGCAACGCCCGGCGCCTGTATAAGCTATCTGAGTGACCGAATTCGACCCGCGGCCGGCGCTCGACGAGCTGCGCCAGCTGGAGACGCTCGAGGCTCTCGAGCAATGGCGGGTCAAGCACCTCGGCGATAAGAGCGCCCTCCGCGCCGCGCTCGGCGGCCTCGGCCAGCTGCCGCCCGAGCAGCGCCGCGAGGCCGGCCAGCGGCTCAACGCCGCCCGCCAGCAGCTCCAAGAGGCTCACGACGCGCGCAAGGCCGAGCTCACCGAGAAAACGGTCGCCCAGCAGCTCGAGCGCGAGCGCATCGACGTCACCCTCCCGGGCCGGCCCATCGCGCGCGGCTGCTCGCATCCGACCATCGCCGTGATCCAGGAGATCTCCGACCTGTTCCGCCGCATCGGCTTCCAGATCATCGAGGGGCCGGAGGTCGAATGGGAGCGCTACAACTTCACCAAGTTGGGCATCCCGCCCGAGCACCCGGCCCGCGATCTGACCGACACCTTCTGGATCACGGACAAGATGCTGCTACGCACCCACACGTCGCCCAACCAGATCCGGGCCATGGAGCGCGTCGGCAAGCCGCCCATCCGCGTGCTGGTGCCTGGGCGCTGCTATCGCAACGAGGCCACGGACGCCAGCCACGAGTCCATCTTCTTCCAGATCGAGGGCCTCATGGTCGACGACCGGACCACTATGTCCGACATGATGGGTGTCCTGACCTATATGGCCCGCGGCCTGTTCGGCCAACAGGCCCGCACCCGCTTCCGCTGTGACTACTTCCCGTTCGTCGAACCGGGCGCGGAGATGTCGGTCAGCTGCGGCCAGTGCAGCGGCGGGGGCTGCCGGATGTGCAAGTACACCGGCTGGCTGGAGATCCTCGGCTGCGGCATGGTCCACCCCGATGTGCTGCGAGGCGTGAACATCGACCCCGCCAGGTACAGCGGCTGGGCCTTCGGCCTCGGCGTGGAGCGCATCGCCATCCTCAAGTACGGCGTGGACGACATCCGGCTGTTCCAGCAGAACGACATGCGCTTCCTGAGGCAGCTCGGTTGAGGGTCCCGCTGAAATGGCTGCAGCGCTACGTCGATCTCGATCGTCATCCGGAGGAGCTCGCCAAGCTGCTGAACGCGGCCGGCATCGAGGTCGCCCGCATCGACCGCATCGGCCCCGAGTGGGACCAGCTCTGCGTGGCCGAGATCCTGGCGATCGAGAAGCACCCCAACGCCGACCGCCTGCGCCTTGCCACAGTCAATACCGGTATGGCCGAGATGACGGTCGTCTGCGGGGCGCCGAACATCGCCGTGGGCCAGAAGGTGCCGTTCGCGCCTGTTGGCGCCAAGCTCCTGGGCACCGTTCTTGAGGCGCGGCCCATCCGGGGCGTCACCTCCGAGGGCATGCTGTGCGCAGCCGACGAGCTGGGCCTCTCGCCCGACCACACCGGCATCCTCGTGCTCGATGCCTCGGAGACGCCTGGCACGCCCCTGGAGAACGTGCTGGGCGACGAGGTCCTCGAGCTGGAAGTCACGCCCAACCGGTCGGATTGCCTGGGCATCATCGGCGTGGCGCGCGAGGTCTCGGCGCTGACCGGCCAGCCGCTGCGACTGCCGGCCATCCATCTCGAGGAGCAGGGCGAGCACATAGAGCATCGCTTTCGGCTGCGCATCGAGAGTCCGGATCTCTGTCCCCGCTTCGTTGCCCGGCTGGTGACGAACGTGACCGTCGCCCAATCGCCCTGGTGGCTGCAGAGCCTGCTGCATGCGGCCGGCGTGCGGGCCATCAACAACGTCGTCGACGTGACCAACTTCATCATGCTGGAGTGGGGCAAGCCCATCCACGCCTACGACTACGACGAGCTGCGGGGGCGCCAGATCGTCGTCCGTCGCGCGATGGATGGCGAGAAGCTGACGACCCTCGACGGTGTGGCGCGGACGCTCTCGGCCGACATGGTGGTCATCTGCGATGGCGAGGGGCCGATCGGCCTGGGCGGCATCATGGGCGGCGCCGACTCAGAAGTGAAGGACTCAACCCGGAACGTGCTCTTGGAGTCGGCCAACTTCGACGCCGTCACGATGCGGCGGACGGCGCGCCGGCTGGCGATGCATTCCGAGGCCGTGCGGCGCTTCGAGCGCGGCGTCGACCCGGAGATCACGGATGTGGCCGCCGACCACGCCTGCTGGTGGTTCGCCCAGCTCGCCGGCGGCGCCGTTGCCCCCGGCCGGCTGGACGTCGACCACCTCCCGCACACTCCGGCCGTTATTGACTTCGACCCCTCGGAAACCAAGCGCCTCCTCGGCAAGGCCTACTCGGCGGAGCATGTGGCCGACGTCCTGACGCGCCTGGGCTTTGGGGTGGAAGACTCCAGCTCCGCGGCCGCGCACTTGCGGGTCGCCGTGCCGAGCTGGCGCCTCGACATCAGTCAGAGCGCCGATCTCGTCGAAGAAGTCGCCCGCATCACCGGCTACGACGATCTGCCCATTACCATGCCCGAGGGCGTCATCCCCCAAACCGAAGCCCAACCCAGGGAGTGGACCCAACGGCAGCAACTAGAGGATGACCTCCGAAACGTCCTCAAAGGCGCGGGCTTTACCGAGATCGTCACCTACTCCCTCGTGTCCGAAGCGGCCAACAGGGACGTGGTCGTGGACATGGAAGAGCTCTTCGAGCCGCCCAGCCTCCTGACCGCCCTGCTCATCGAACCGATCAAGCTCGCCAACGCCATGTCCGAGGAGCAGGAATACCTGCGCACCTCCATGCTGCCCAGCATCCTCGGGGTGTATGCCTTCAACCGCCGCCACACTCCGCAGGGGCTCAAGTTCTTCGAGATGGGCCGCGTCTACTGGCAGCGCCTGAACGACCTGCCCGAGGAGCGCAAGGTCCTCTCCCTCCTGGCCGCCGGCGCGTGGGAGCCTGCCTCCTGGCTCGGCAAGCCCCGCCCCGCCGACTTCTCCGATCTGCGCGCCACCATCGAGCTCATCCTGGCCGCCTGCGGCGCGCAGGCCACCTTCACCCCGGCCGAGCATCCCTCCCTCCACCCCGGTCGGACGGCCGAGCTTCGCGCCGGCGAGCAGCTGCTCGGCTACTTCGGCGAGCTCCACCCGCTGGTCCGCCGGCGGCTCGATCTGCCGCCTGATCCCGTGCTCGTCGCCGAGCTGGATTTGGAGGCCCTGAGCGCAGCTCGCGGAGGCGAGCCGCGCTACCGGCCCATCAGCCGCTTCCCGGCCACCGACCGCCAGCTCAGCGTGGCTCTCGACCCCAGCGTCACCGCCGACGAGGCGCGCGCGGTCATTGTCCGGGCCGGCGGGGATCTGCTCGTGGAGGTCATGCTGGCCGATGTCTTCCCCCTGCCCGACGGCAAGCGCAGCCTGTCGTACGCCTTCACCCTCCAGTCGGACGAGAAGACCCTGACTGACGAAGAGGCCAACCAGGTCCGCGACCGCATCATGGAGGCTCTCCGGAACGAGCTCGGCGCCGTTCAGCGTTAGCACCCTCGAGCTCGACAAGATCCTCGAGCGGGTCGCCGGCCTGGCCTCATTCTCCGCCGGCAAGGACCTGCTGCTTGGGATGCAGCCCGAGACGTCGCTGGCCCGGGCCCGGGCCATGCAGGCGGCCACCAGCGAGGCCGTGCGCCTGCTGGCCAGCCGGCCCAACGTCGGCCTGGGCGGCGCGCGGGACGTCCGGCCACTGGTTAATCGCGCCAGCCTGGGTGCCATTCTCGCCCCGAACGATCTGCTCGAGATCCTGGCCACTATCGACAGCGGCCGTTCGCTGCGCGAGCTGTTGCACCGTGGCCAGCTCATCTACCCCGAGCTGGCCGGCCACGTCGGCGGCCTGCACCCGCTGAAGGGTCTGCGCGATGACATCGCCGCGACCATCAACGACCACGGGGAGGTGGTCGATGATGCATCGCCCCAGCTGAGCTACTTGCGCCGGGAGGTGCGGACCGGGCGCGACCGCATCATGCGCCGCCTCGAGGCCATCATCGCCCACCCCGACAACGCCGAGGCCATCCAGGAGCCGATCGTCACCGAGCGCAATGGGCGCTACGTCATCGCTGTCAAAGCCAGCCATCGCCACCACATCCGCGGCGTGGTCCACGACCAGTCGGAGAGCGGCGCCACGCTGTTTCTGGAGCCGCTGGCGACCGTCGACATGACCAACGACTGGCGCCAGAGCCAGCTCGAGGAGCAGAAGGAGGTCGAGCGTATCCTCCGCGTGCTCTCCAATCGGGTGGCCCAGGAGGCTAAGGAGCTCGATGACGTCGTTCAGGCCCTAGCGGCGCTCGACGCGGCTTTCGCCAAAGCCCGCTACGCCGAGCGCCTGCAGGCCGTCGAGCCGGAGCTGAATGCGAAGGGCGAGATCGAACTGATAGATGCCCGGCACCCGCTGTTGGCTGGTCGCGTGGTCCCTCAGACTATCCGTCTCGGTCAGGGCTATCGCGCGCTGGTGATCACCGGCCCGAACACCGGCGGGAAGACCGTCGCCCTCAAGACCGTGGGCCTGCTGACGCTCATGGCCCAGTGCGGCCTGCGCGTTCCGGCCGCCGGCGGCTCCAAGCTCGCGGTGTTCGAGCAGGTCCTGGCCGACATCGGCGACGAGCAGAGCATCGAGCAATCACTCTCGACGTTTTCCGGCCATCTGCGGAACATCGTCGCGATGCTGAAGGTGGCGGGCCCCAAGTCGCTGGTGCTTCTGGACGAGCTTGGCGCCGGCACCGATCCGGACGAGGGTTCGGAGCTGGCTCGGGCCATCCTGGAGTACCTCCTGGCCCGTGGCGCTTCCGCCATCGCCACGACCCATTATTCCGAGCTGAAGACCTTCGCGCACAACCGCGAGGGGGTAGAGAACGCTTCCGTCGAGTTCGACGTGAACACCCTTTCGCCGACGTACCGGCTGCGCATCGGCACGCCCGGGCGGTCCAACGCGCTGGCCATCGCCGCCCGCCTCGGCCTGCCGGAGGAGATCATCGACAGCGCCCGCGGCGGCCTCTCAGAGGAGCATCTCAGGACCGAGGCGCTGCTCGAGGACATCCATCGCAAGGAGCGCGCGGCCGCGCGCGAGCGCAACCGCGCGGCTCGCGCCGAGCAGCAGCAGCGGCGCCTGCGCGCCGAGGCCGCTGAGGCGCTGGCCGAGGCCGAGCGCGTCCGCCAGGAGGCCCGCGAACGGGCCTACGCGGAAGCCGAAGCCGAGCTGGCCGATCTGCGCCGCGAGGCCGCGCGCCTGGCCAAGGAGATCGAGCGCGCTCGATCGGATCGCGGCAGCGCCCGGCGGCTGCAATCGGAGCTGGCCAGCGCCAGCCAGCAGCTGGAACAGCGCCGTTCAGCCCGGCGGCGCGAGCCCTCCGAAGTCTCGCCAGTCCACCCGGGCCAGCACGTGCGCGTGCCCGGGTTCAGCGAGCCCGGCCAGGTGCTGAGCGTGCCCGACGCTAAGGGCGAGGTCGAGGTCCAGGTCGGCGCCTTCCGCGTCCGCGCGCCGGCGACCGACCTGCAGAGAGCCCCTCGCCCGCGGCGACAGGAGCGTTCCTATGTGTTCCATCGCGCAGCGGAGTCGGCCGCGGCGCCTTCGCTCTCGCAGCCCGTCGACATGCGCGGCGTCCGCGCCGACGAAGTCGAGCCGCTGCTCGACCGCCAGCTGAATGAGGCCTTCAGCGCGGGCGTGCCCTACCTGAAGATCATCCACGGCCACGGCACCGGCACGGTCCGCAAGATCGTCCGTGACTTCCTCGCCCACCAGCCGTACGTCAGCTCGTACGAGCCGGCGCCACCTGCCGAGGGGGGCGACGGCGCGACGATCGTGACGCTCGCCATCTAAACCTTCCCCATCACCTCGCCCGCGAAGCGGCGCACGCGTTCGGTAAACGCGGCCCGGTCGCCTTCCCAGAAGGACAGCGCCATGAATGCCGCGCCGGCGTCCTCATAGCGGCGCACATCCTCGCGGATGTCCGCGTCGCTGCCGCCCATCACGAACCGTCCGCCGCGCTCATCCGGCTGCCGCCCGCGGTCGGTCGTGACGTTCATCCGGAGGCTGAGCTGCAACGTGCGGCCAGCGGCGAGCTCCGAAAGCCGACGCGCAGCCGTGGCGAACTGATCCGGCGACACCCGCGAGCCGTGCCAGCCGTCGCCATACGTCGCCGCGCGCTTGAGCGCTGGTTCCGACAGCCCGCCGATCAGGATGGGTGGCCCGCCGTACTGCGCCGGCGGCGGTCCAAAAGCGTGGTTCTCGAACCGGAAGAAAATCCCCCGAAAGGCCTTGTCCGGCTCCGTCCAGAGCTGCCGCAGGACCAGCAGCGCCTCGTCCAGGATGCGCCCCCGCTTGTGGAAGTCGGCGTTCAGGTACATGAACTCCTCGGCATGCCAGCCGGTACCGACGCCCAGGATCACGCGCCCCCCTGAAAACTGGTCGATGGCCGCGATCTCCTTGGCCACCGTTACCGGGTGGCGCAGCGCCAGCACCAGCACCGAGACACCGATCTTGACCCGCGAGGTGATGCCTGCCAGCCAGGCCATGGTGGTGATGGGCTCGAAGATGGAGTGGTACGGCGGAGTCGGCTGCAGCCGGCTCATCATCAGGTGGTCGGTCGTCCAGATGGAGTCGTAGCCCAGCTCCTCGGCCAGCAGAGCCGCCTCGCGGATGCCGTCGACGCTCGCTTCCGGTAGATGTGTCGGCAGGATCAGCCCAAACTTCATAGGGCGAATTTTCTCAGGACGCCTTCAGGGAGCCCACAGCGAAGACCAAGCGACCGGTCTTAGGTTGGAGCCATGAAAACATCCTTCACGAAAGGCCTGATGGCCGCTACTGCATTCACCACTCTTCTTTCCGGGACGGCTTACGCCAAAGAGGCGAGCCCGCCCACCCACCTAAGCTGCCCGGCGGGGTTCGACGCCGGCGATGCCGCCGGCGTGCGCATCTGCCACCATCACGGCGCCTGGCGCCTCGAGACGACCGATCCCGTCAAGGCCGGCCCGCATGAGTACACCGGAACCCTGACCACCGACGGCAAGTTCACCGACGTCCAGCTCATCCGGCCCGAGGACGACGACTCGGCCGGGCTCGACGGCGACGGCAAGCTGGTCTATGACTTCAAGACCTACAGTGGCATCGACGGCGTTGCGTTCCACGTGTCCGGCGAGGCCACCGAGCTCACCTTCAACCTGTTCGTGGATGGCCAGCAGCTACCCCCGGCCCGCATCTGGATCGGCGAGAAGGGGCGGCATCCGAAGTCGGATCCCTTCACCCTCCACGCTGGAAAGCGGTAGAATCGCGCAACCGCTCTCACCGCCTGGCTGTACAAGGAGGCATGATGCCCGGACCAGCCGTCACCCGCCGTCGCTTCCTCAGCGCCGCTGCCATCGGCAGCGGCGCTTTGCTGCTTGCCGCCTGCGGCGGTAATTCCGCCTCCGCTACGCTTTCCGGCTCCGCCTCGCCCAAGACCACCGGCGATCAGCCCGACGTTCCCGCCGCCCTGGCGCCATTGAAGGACCTCCCGCCGGGCGAGCGCGAGAAGCGTCTCCTCGAGGAGGCCAGGAAGGAAGGCAAGCCGACGCTGTATGTCAGCGGCAGCGTCGAAAGCTGGGAGCTCTGGAAGCAGGCCTACGAGAAGAAGTACGGCCTCAGCTTCGATTTCCTGCGCGGCGGGAGCGACGAGCTGCTGGAGAAGATCCTGACCGAGTGGCGCGCCAAGCGCCTCGTGCCGGACCTCGTCGACAACAGCAAGATGCACATCCTCATCGACGAGGGCGTGGTCGTGCCCTACACGTCACCAGTCAAGCAGGCTTACCCCAAGGAGTTCGCCGACCGCTACCAGGCCAGCTACGACGTCAATCCCATCGTCATCGCCTACAACACCAACCTGGTCAAGCCCGAGGACGCGCCCAAGAAGTGGGAGGACCTGCTCGACGCCAAATGGAAGGGCAAGAAGATCGCCCTCGACCTGATCCCCGAGATCACGTTCATCGGCCTGTACCGGGCGTGGGGCGAGGAGCGCGGGCGCGACTTCATGAAGAAGCTGGTCGCCCAGGACCTGTTCCCCAGCCGCAGCCACACTACGGCCACCGACCAGATGGCTGCCGGCGAGTTTCCCATCGTCGCCGAGGCCTATGGCTACCGCATGGTCGAGATGAAGAAGAAGGGTGCGCCCGTCGGTTACACGCTGCCCGATCCCATGCCGACAACGGCCGGAGGCATCGCCATGACCAGCACCACCAGGAAGCCGCACGCCTCGGCCCTGCTGTACGACTGGATGCTCTCGGCCGAGGCCGGTACGCTGTACGGCAGCTTCGGCCGCATGCCGGTGGCGCCGGGGTCCGAGCTGAAGTACCCCGATCTCCAGAAGCCGATGCTGGAGGCGCCTACCCTCAAGGGGCTGAATACGTCCGACTACCGCAAGTGGTTCCCCATCGTGATGAAGGACATCAAGGAGATCCTTCAGCCCGCCATGGGCGGCGGGCAGTAGCCGCCGCCAGGCGCTGAGCGCGACGTTGGCCGCTCCGTCGGTTGCTCTTCGCGCCCGTGCCCTGAGCTGGCTCCTGCCGGCGCGGCCAATGGCGATGCGCGGCGACACGGTCTTGCTGGCGCTGATTACCGGCTGCCTGGCATATCTGACACTGGTCCCCATGGCCATCCTGGTGTGGGGCAGCTTCCTGTCGGCGCCCCCCGGCGTCGACGGCGAGCTCACGCTCGACAAGTACGTCGAGGCCTTCAGCGCCGGCAGTAAGCTGTTCCCGGCCGCCGCCAACACGCTGGTTTTCGCCCTCGGCGGGAGCACCGTCGCCTTCCTGCTCGGCGCCTATTTCGCCTGGCTAGTCGAGCGCACCAACATGCCCTTCAAGGGCGCGATCTTCGTCCTGATGCTGGTTCCCCACATCCTGCCGGGCGTGCTCAAGGCCTATGGCTGGCTGCTGCTGCTGAGCCCCCGCACGGGCGTCATCAACGTGGCTCTGCGCGCGCTGCTGCAGCACGATGTAACCCTCAGCATCTACTCCATGCCGGCCATGGTGTGGGTCTTCGCCGCCGACAGCGTCACCCTGCCATTCCTGATCATGCTGGCCGCCTTCAGGTCGATGGATCCGGCGCTCGAGGAGGCCGCCACCACCTCCGGCGCCGGAACCGTGCGCGTCCTCCGCAAGGTGACTCTGCCCGTCCTGCTGCCGGCCTTCCTGGCGGGCTGGATGCTCGTCTTCATTCACGCCATGGAGGACTTCGAGGTGCCGGCGGTCATCGGCCTACCGGCCAAGATCCACGTCTTTGCCACCGAGATCTGGTTCGCCACCACCGGCTCGCCCTCCGACCTGAACCTGGCCAGCGTGTACGCGGTCAGCTACCTCGTGCCCTCCCTGCTCATCCTGTGGTGGTACTCGCGTGCGACGCGCGCCTCCGAGCGCTTCGCTACGATCACCGGCAAGAACTTCCGGCCGGCCATGAATAATCTGGGCAGGTGGCTGGGGCCGGTCGGGCTGGTCAGCTTGGGGGTGCTGATGCTGCAGATCATCCTGCCCTTCCTGGCCATCATCTGGGCGTCGCTCATCCCCTACTACCAGCCGCCCAGCGTCCAGGCGCTGGGCCAGGTCTCACTGACCGGCTTCAGCTGGACCCTCACCCGGTCGGCGACCTACGAATCGCTGTTCAACACGGCCGCCATCGGCATTTCGTCGACCACTTTCGCGACCCTGCTGGGCGCGGTCATCGCCTGGATCGTGCTGCGTACGTCCTGGCGAGGCCGCCGGCTGCTCGACTTTCTGGCCTTCTCACCCATTGCCGTGTCGGGCACCTTGTTCGGCCTGGCGCTGATCTGGTTCTACCTGACCGTGCCCTTCGGTGACGCCGTCTACGGCACCATCTGGATCGTGAGCCTGGGGTATATCGCCAAGTTTCTGCCGCAGTCGATGCGCTTCAACTACGCCGCCCTGGGACAGGTGCACCGCGAGCTGGAGGAGGCCAGCGCAATGAGCGGCGCCGACTGGGCCACGACCTTCCGGCGCGTCGTGGTGCCGCTGATCATGCCCGGCCTGGCGGCGGCCTGGATCTACGTCATTGCCCTCACATTCAAGGTCCTGTCGCTGCCGGTGATGCTGTCCGGCGTGAACAACAAGGTCCTGTCGGTGCTCATCTTCGAGCTGGTCGAGCAGAACCAGACGCAGCGCCTGGCGGCCCTCGGCGTGCTGCTGGTCGCCCTCCTGGCGGTGATGACACTGGCGGCGCGCGTGGTTAGCCGCCGCTTCGGCGTCCAGCACGGCCAGCTCGCCGCGGCGCGCTAGCTGTTAGACGTACGCCACCTGCGGCATCGCGCACTCGATGCCCTTGCGGCGCAACTCGGCCTCGAAGTCGGCCCGGATTTGCGGATCCTCCTCCTCGTGCTCGATCAGCGTCCCGCCCTGGCGCACGCTCAGAAAGCCACGCCAGCCGTCGTCCGTCTCGTGCACCTGAGCCGCCAGCGGCAGCCCCATGCCGTACACGGCTACATGTCGGGCGGGTCCGCGGCCGGTGTTGAAATGCTGGTGGAAGTAGGCGTTGGGCGGGCTGTAGATGCTGTTGCGGCGCCAACGGACCTTGTGCACTTTGTCGGCGTGGCCGGCCTGGTAGGGCCGCGGGCCCAGCTCCGATGGCCAGGCCAGCACGTAGCCTTCGCCGTCCAGGCCGAGCAGGATCGCGCCCGGCCCGTGGTAGTGCGCCTTGTGGTAGCGGCCCTCGGGCCACTGCGAGATGTGCCCGTGGGGGAATCGCTTGCCCATACGGTAGCCCGTCAGCAGCCCGCCGCGGACCTTCTGATCCAGCGGATCGATAGCCACGCTGAACGCGTCGGGGATGAAGTTGGTGTGCCAGATCGTCTGCTTGTACCAGCCTTCGGTCGTCTTCAGGTCCGAGGCGGCGAAGTAGCGGCCGTCGCCCTCGGCGTACAGGTCGGGCGAGCGGTACTCGGAGTTGAAGATCAGGTCGAGGTCGTCAAGTGCGTTCATCAGCGCCGGCGCCGTGGTCACGCCGAGGTAGATCACTGCCTCGCTGCCGCCGTTGTAGAGCTTGTGCCATGCGTTGCGCGGCAGGGCGAAGATGCTGCCCTCGCCCCACTCGAACGTGATCTTCTCCCGGCCGTCCTGCCACACCTCGGTCAGGCCGCGCCCCTGCAGGATGAAGATCTGCTCCTCGTAGAGGTGCCTCTCCGGCTCGAGCGCGCCGCGGCCGGGGATCTCGCCCACGTATACGCCCCGCTCTGATTGGAACGTCCCCTCCAGCTCGATGAACGCCCCGAGACCGCCGGTGCGTGCCCACGGCTTGCGTTCCAGCGCCGTCACGTCCTCCACGCCCACGACCTCGCGATGGATGGGCAGGCCCTCGTTCTCGATGAACACCTGGTACGGAAAGATGTCGCTCATGCGTCTGCGCGGTTGCATGGCGAATAGATTACGCGAAGCGCACTTTTGGCAGCTTCAGGTCCAGCGACGGCGCAGCGCCTGGCCACCACTCCCGCTTGCCTGTCATGGCCTGGACGTGGCCATCCCACTCGAGAGTGAAGGCCGTCAGGCCCAGCTTGACGGCGTGGCGGATCTTGGCCTGCCACTCCTCGGTCGTGGCCCACTCGCGCAGCGCATCGATCTGCCTGCCGCCGTGACCCTGGTCCTCGACGGCATGGACGCGGTAGTTCTCGGCGGCGTACTCCGAGAAGCCGTAGTACTCGCGCAGTTCCTTGTAGAGCTTCTCGGCCACGCCGCCCGGCCCCCCCTGCTGGGCTTCGGTGAAGGCCAGCGTGGCCATGCCCTCGATGGCCGAGTGCCGCGCGCAGAAGCCGTTGATCATCTCGATGCAGGCCATCGTTCCGGGCGCGGGCTCGGCCTGATCGGCCTCTGCCTGGCTGATGCCCCCCTCCTCAATGAGCTGCAGGCAGATGTCCATGTGGCTCTTCGGTCCGGTCAGCTCCTCGACGATGTTCTCCAGCAGCACGTTCATCAGGCCGTACTGCCGCTGTTCGGCGGCGGCGATGGCGATGTGGCTGAAGAAGATGGCGTTGCCCCGGATGCGCAGGTAGTGCTGGATCTCGCCCTGGACGATCTGCTCCTTGGTCCAGCGGTGCTCGATGATGCCCTTGAACCACGGGTGCTCGCCCATAGGAATCGTCCGGGCGTAGGCCCACAGCTCGTCGATGAAGGCCTCAGGCGACAGCATGAGTCCGCTCCTGGATGGCCCTGGCTCTGGCTTTTGCGCGTTCCACGTTGGCCAGCTTCACACTCTCATACCCCCTGATAAGGTCCGGCAGCCGCGCCAGCTCCAGCGCCTGCTCGTACGTGTGGGCCGAAAGGCCGTCCAGGGCCGAGGACACCAGCCCCTGATACCAGCCAATCAGCTCCCGCTCCGTGCGCCGCACGTGGTCGCGCCCGAACACGTCGAATGGGCTGCCCCGCAGCCGCCGTAGGCCGTGCAGCAGCCGGAACGCCGGCTCGAACCACTCGCCCAGCTCCAGCTTGCGCTGCAGGCCCATTTTCCGCAGCAGCGGCGGATGCAGGTGGTAGGTGATGCCCTCCCGTTCTGGGAACATCGCCTCGATCCACGCACGCCGGCGAAGGTGCAGCCGGGCCACCTCGTACTCGTCCTTATAGGCCATCAGCTTGTACAGGTACGTCGCCACCGCCTGCGTGAGCGGACCCGTCTCGCCTCGCACCTGGCGTTCGCTGGAGGCCGCGCGCAGCACGAAATCGAGGTATTTCTCGGCGTAGGCGGCATCCTGGTACCGGATCAGCTCGGCCAGGCGAATGGCCAGCGTGCGCCGGCTCTCCTCGTCGAGGTCCGCGGTGCGGCTGACGAGCCGCCGGTAGGCGTCCGCCTCGCGCGCGCTCAGGCCGGCCTGGGCGCGGTCCTGCGTGTACTCGGCGCTGACCGGCAGAGGTTCGAGCTGCGCCCGGACGCGCTCCGGCTCGTGCGCCCACAGACGGCCATAGCGGAAGCCCTGGAGGTTGTCGTCGACGGCCACCCCATTCAGCCGGATGGCGGCCTCAATGCTCTGGGCGCTCAGCGGGAGGAGGCCAGACTGGTAGGCCACGCCCAGCATGAAGATGTTGGTCATCATGTAGTCCCCGAATAACCCTTCGGCGATGCGGCGCCCCTCCACCATCAGCGCTGAGCGCGTGAAGCGCCGCAGCGTGTCCTGCATCGATCGCGTGGACACGCTGAACCACACGTCGCGCACCATCTCGCCATTGGGAAACACGGTCGTGTTGACGACCGCCGCCGTCCGCGCCGGATCGCAGCGGTCCAGGTTCACCGGCGTGACGGCGCCCAGGATGTCTGTCGCCAGGTAAAGGTCGCACTTTCCCAGGCCGACCTTGTTGGCCGCCAGCTCTCCGCCGTCCGGCGCGATCACGATTGACGACAGCACCGGCCCCCACTTCTGCGCCGCACCCGTCTGGTCGTAGGTCAGCACCCGCCGGCCGTCCATCCAGGCGGCGAAGGCCAGCAGCGCATTCATGGTTAGCACGCCTGTGCCACCCACGCCCGGCGTGTAGATGTGGTACGGCTGGTCCAGGCCGACCCGCGAGGCCGGCTCGGGCACGTCGCCGGACGCCAGCGGCGGAGTCGGAGGCCTTGCCGGCCCGGCCGCCTCGCGCGCCTGCACGCTGACGAACGATGGGCAGTCGCCCTGGAGGCAGAAGTAGTCCTGGTTGCAGGACGACTGGTGGACCTGCGTCTTTTGCCCGAACTCCGTCTCGACGCGCTGCAGCGACATGCAGTTGCTCTTGGCGCCACAGTCACCGCAGCCTTCGCACACATCCTCGTTGATCACCACGTAGCGCTCCCGCTTGCTCAGCCGGCCCCGCTTCTGCCGGCGTCTGCGCTCGTTGGCGCACATCTCGTCGTAGATCAGGACCGTCGTGCCCGGTGTGGCCTCCAGCTCGGCCTGCGCCCGCCGGAGCTCCTCGCGCGGGTACACCTTGGCGACGGCCGGAAAGTCATCGGCCGCGTACTGATCGGGCTCCTTGGTCACCAGGGCGATGCGCTTGACACCCTCGAGAGCCAGCATGCGCACCAGGTCGGGCACCGGCTTCTGGCCGATCATCGGCTGCGCGCCGGTGTTGGCCACGTAGCCGTTGTAGAGGATCTTGAAGGTGATGTTGGTATTCGTGGCCGCGGCGAAGCGGATGTTCAGGTAACTGGAGTGGAACAGCGAGCCGTCGCCCATGTTCTGGACGAGGTGCGGCCGGTCGGTGAAATGGGACAGGCCGATCCAGCCCAGGCCCTCGCCGCCGAGCTGGGTCATGGCCTCGATGTGCCGTTCCGGTTGGGTCATGATGGCCGCGAACGAATGGCAGCCCGGGCTGCCCCAGGCGATCTGCCCCTCGTTGAGGAGCGTGCCGGTGTTGTGCGGGCAGCCTGAACAGTAGTTCGGCGTCCGCAGCGGGTAGGCCTCGTACTGCCGCGACCTGATCGCCGCGATCTCCGCCAGGCGCTTCCGGACGCCGGGATGCTCCGGGGCGATGCGCGGCCCAAGCCGCTCGGCCACCATGTCGGCGTCCAGCCCGCCCTGGAATGGGAACAACGGCCGCCCCTCGTCGTCGAGCTTGCCCACCAGCCGAGGCGCGGCGGGCAGGCCGTACAGCGCCTCTTTAACCTGTGACTCGAGGAAGCCGCGTTTCTCCTCGATGACGATGATCTGCTCCAGCCCGCCGGCGAATTCGCGGATCAGCTCCGCTTCCAGGGGATACATCAGCCCGACCTTGATCAACCGGATGCCGAGCCGGCGCAGCTCGTCGTCGCTCAGGCCCATGTCCAGCAGCGCCTGCCGCACGTCGGCGTGGCTCTTGCCGGCAGTGACGATGCCCAGTCGGTCGCGCGGGCCCTGGAGCTCGATCCGGTTCAGCCGGTTGGCGCGCGCGTAGGCGCGCACGGCTGTGTGCCGCTCGTAGTACAGGTGGTGCTCGAACAGGACGTTCGTGCCGGGGAAGAAGGTGAAGTCCTGCTTCTTCTGGAATGGCTTGCCATCGATGACCACCTCGGGCAGTTCCGGCGCGACCAGCTCGGGCGAGACGTCCACCATCTCGCCGCCGTCGCACAGCGGGTTGACTAGCTTGAGCGCCGCCCAGCAGCCGCTGAAGCGCGATAGCGCGATCGCGTGCAGGCCCAGGCTCAGGAACTCCCCGACGGACGCCGGGTACAGCACCGGAATGCCGTGCGCGACCATGGCGAAGTCGTCCTGGAAGGGCATGGTCGAGCTCTTGCCTTCGTGGTCCTCGCCCAGGAACACGACCACGGCGCCGTGCTTCGAGGTCCCGGCGAAGTTGCCGTGCTTGAAGGCGTCGCCGCTGCGGTCCACCCCCGGCCCCTTGCCGTACCACATGCCGATCACCCCGTCGAACCGCGAGTGCGGGTACTGGTCCAGCATCTGGGTGCCGGTGATGGCGGTGGCCGCGAGCTCCTCGTTGGCGCCCGGCTGATGGACCACATCGTGGGCCTCGAGCAGGTGCTTCACCCGCTGCAGGGCCAGGTCGTAGCCGCCCAGCGGCGAGCCGGGATAGCCGGAAATGAAGGTGCCCATGCGCAGGCCGCGGCGCTTGTCCAGCCGCTGCTGGTCGAGCGGCAGGCGCACCAGCGCCTGCACGCCGGTCAGGTAGACCGAACCTTCCTCCAGGAGAAAGCGATCATCAAGAGCGATGTCTCGTTTCGGGCTGGCCACCGCCATGCCGGTACGATACCTCTGCGTCGATGCCTGAACCAAGCGCCCTCGAGCGCCACTACACGCGTGGCGATTTGGCGCAGCGCATCTTCGAAGGTTTGCGCGTGGAGGGCAAGGATCCGGGCCGGCTCAAGCCCGAGGACACGGCCGCCGTCGACCAGTTCCACATCCGCGGCCGTGCCGCGACGCTGGAGCTGGCCAAGCTGGCCGGCGTCCAGCAGGGCTGGTCGGTGCTGGACGTCGGCGGCGGGTTGGGCGGACCGGCCCGGACGTTGGCCAGGGAGCTGCGCTGCCAGGTCACCGTTCTCGACATCACGAAGGAGTTCGTCGAGGTTGGCGCGCTGCTCAGCGAGCGCATGGATCTGGCGGGCCTGGTCCATTTCCGCCATGGCAGCGCCCTGGACATGCCGTTCGTCGACGGCCGCTTCGACGTCGTCTGGACGCAGCACAGCACCATGAACATCCAGGACAAGGCGCGCTTCTTCCGTGAGGCCTACCGCGTGCTGCGGCGGGGCGGTCGCCTGGCCTTGCATGAGATCGTCGCCGGCCCCGTCCAGCCGGTCATCTTTCCCACGCCCTGGGCGGACGGCGAAAGCGCCAGCTTCCTGCTGCCGCAGGCCGAGCTGCGGACCCTCATCCGTGCCGCGGGATTCCGCGAGCTGGCCTGGCAGGACACCACCCAGGAGTCCCTGGAATGGTTCCGGAAGGTGGCCGTGCCGCCGATCATCCCGCCTCCTCTGGGCCTGCACCTCATCCTCGGCGACAGGGCCGGCCAGATGACGCGAGGTCAGGTGCGCAACCTGGAGGAGCGGCGCATCGAGGTGGTCATGGCCGCCTTCGAGCGGCCGTAAACTTAACGCAGACGTAAGACACCAACGGAGGAGACGACTATTGGCTGACAGTCCGCGCACGACGTTTGCCTACGACGAGTGGATGGATTCGCGGGGCGTTCCCGTCCACCGCGGCTTCTTTGTCCGCGACCTGCGTACGGTCGAGCTTGGCTGGTGGGAAGAGCGCAAGTGCAACACGGCGTTCATCCAGCTCGAAGGCCAGCAGGGCGTCAGCGAGGCGCGTGTCACGGAAATCAAGCCCGGCGAGACCCTGCCGCCCTACAAGCTGTCCATCGACGAGGTGGTCTACGTGGTCTCCGGCCGCGGCGTCACCAACGTCTGGAGCGACCGCGAGCCGTCGGCGCGGAGCTTCGAGTGGCAGGACCACGCCATGTTCCTGATCCCACACAACCACCACCGCCAGTTCGGCAATATGCAGGGCAGCGAGCCGGTGCGCCTGCTGCACTACAACTACCTGCCGCTGGCCATGTCGGTCGTGCCCGACCCCGACTTCTTCCTCAACAACCCGTACGTCCCGGCGGCCACGGCCGGCAGCCAGGACTTTTACTCCGAGGCCAAGATCATTGGCGGCGGCGATATCCTGCGCTGGGGCGACGTGGAGAAGGAGCGCGCCTTTTGGTACGGCAACTTCTTCCCCGACATGCGCGCGTGGGACAAGCTCGAGGGGCTGGCCCAGCGCGGCGCGGGCGGCAAAAGCGTGATGATCCAGTTCGCCGGCTCGGACATGAGCTGCCACATGTCGGTGTTCCCCCACGCGACTTACAAGAAGGCCCACCGGCATGGCCCCGGCCGCGTCATCGTCATCCCGGGCGGGGAGGGCTACTCGGTCATGTGGCAGGAAGGCCAGGAGAAGATCCTGGTGCCGTGGCAGGAGGCCTCACTGTTCGTCCCCCCGAACAAGTGGTTCCACCAGCATTTCAATCTGGGCCCCAGTGACGCCCGCTATCTGGCGTTCCATCCACCAACGCAGTTCCACGGCTACTCCGAGAAGATCGAGGACCGCGCCAGGGACCAGATCGAGTATCCGAATGAGGATCCGTGGGTGCGCCAGCACTTCGAGGAAGAGCTGGCCAAGCGCGGCCTCAGGAGCCTCATGCCCGAGGAGGCCTATCGCGATCCGAACTTCGAGTGGAAGGCGGCCTAGCCGGCACGGCAGTAGGCTTTTAATCTCTTGGCCGAGGGTTCGGATCCCTCCACCCTCGCGTTGCAACTCCGGGGATCTCCGCTGAGATGGGGCGAGCGATACCCGGCGCTATCCGTATGTGGCAGGAGCGTCGCACGGCGCCGGCGCGACGCCGTCGGCTGGGAGGCCCCTAAACCCTAACCGCCGCGTCCTCCGGTCCGGTGCAGTACGGCACGCCCATGGCCCGCATGCGGCACGTCGCGCCGGCCTTGGCCAGGTGCTCCTCGAAGAGCTTGTGGATGTAGGGATCCTCGTCCGGGTACTCGATCTGGGCGCCGCCCTGCTTCACGTCCACGTCCGCCAGCTCGGCGTCTGACGAGAACACCGCATTGCCCACGTAGCGCTGGCTGCCCCAGCGCAGGGCGAGGTAGCGGGCCGGCTCGGCTCCGCCGTTGAAGTGCTGGTGGAACCAGGCGTTGGGCGGCACGATCAAGCTGCCCGGTTTCCAGGGCGCCTCGCGGATCTCGCCGCCCTGCGGCCACAGCAGCGAGTAGCCCTTGCCGCTCAGGATGATGACGTGCGCCCCCGGCCCGTGGCGGTGAGCCTTCTTATACGTCCCGACCGGGAATTGCGAGATGTGCGCAGCCATGGTGTTGTGCGCCAGCTCGAACATCACGTTCGCTCCCCCGGCGCCGCGCTCGCGCCAGGTGTACAGCTCCTGCGTGTACGTATCCGGCACGAAGTTCGTCTCCAGCACCCGGCGCTGGTACATCTTGCCCTGCGCGCTGAAATAGGTGTCGTCGGGCTGGAAGCGGTCGGTGAATTTGAACGGGCAGTTGAAGATGAACTCCGTGTTGTGGTACAGCGTGATAACCGTCGGGAGCGAGGTGACCGCCAGCAGCCGCGCCGGTTTTTGACCTGAGCCGTTGAAGTGCTGGTGGTGCGCGTTCAGCGGGATGGCGAACAGGCTACCTTTGTTCCACTCGAAGGTGATCTTCTGGCCCTCGTCGTACCACACCTGTGTCGATCCGGCGCCGTCGACAACCCAGATCATCTCCTCGAACATCTGGCGGCCCGGGTTGAGCTTGCCGCCGGGGGCGATCTCGACCACGTAGCAGTCGTTGGTGCCTCCGTTGCCATCCAGGTTGATGTAGGCGCCCTTGCCGCCCTTGCGGGCCCAGGGTCCAACCTCCAGCGCGGCCACATCCTCGATGGCGAAGCCGGTGTAGACGGGGATGCCCTCCTGTTTCAGGAACTCGTCGTAGGGGCGGATCTTCGGAAGCGCTTCCAGGTTTTCAGCGACTGGCGCAGCCATTGGCATTGGACTCCTTCAGGTCTGGATGCTCACATGATAGGTCGAGAGGGCTTCCTCCCACTTGACTTGACATGAAAGTATCTTAGCTATTAAGATAACGGAGCGCCATGGCATCAAGTGATCTAGTGGCTGAGGTGGTGCGCGAACTGGCCCGGACGAACGCCCGGGGCGCCCTATTCAGCCATGCGGTGGCCCTGCGGCTTGGCATCGGGCCCACCGATCTCGAGTGCCTGGCCCTGCTGCGCGAGATGGGCCCCACCACGGCGGGCCAACTGGCCGAGCTGCTGAGCCTGACCACCGGGGCCATCACCGGCGTCGTCGACCGGCTCGAGGCGGCGGGCTTCGCCCTACGTGAGAGCGATCCGGCGGATCGCCGCCGAGTGATCATTCGACCGCTGCCGGAGCGCATGGTTGAAGTGGACAGCGCCCACGAGCCCTTTCTCGAAGCGGCCAGGCAGGTCCTCGCCTCGTACACTGACGGCGATCTCCGCTTGGTCCTCGACTTCCAGCGCCGCGCGGCCGGCGTGCTGCAGCAGGAGACGGCCCGTTTGAAGGCCGAGCGGAGCGCCGCCGGCGAGGCCAGCGAGCTGTCGGCGCCGCTGGGCCAGGTCGCGGCCGGCATCCTGGAGTTCTCCAACGGCGCCTCCGAGGTCCGCATCTTCGCCGCCGAAGACCCCGACCAGCTGTACCACGCGAGCTTCGAGGCCGGCCGGCCGGACGTCCGCGTCCAGGATGGCGCCATCACCTTCCGCTACCGGGGCATGACCGTCTTCAACTGGCGCAAGCATGCCGGCTCCGTCGCCCTCAACCCCACGATCCCCTGGACCATTGCTGTCCGGGGCGGCGCTTCGAGGGTGAGCGTCGACGCCCGCCAGCTGGAGCTGCGCGAACTACGCGTCAGCGGCGGCGCCAGCAATCTCGGCGTCGACCTCTCGCGCCCACGCGGGACCGTCCCAGTGTGCATCGAAGGCGGCGTCAACCGGGTCCAGATCCGGCGGCCCGCCTGGGTCCCGGTGCAGATTCAGGTGCGGGGCGGCGCGAACCGCCTGGAGTTCGACGGACGGCGCTTCGGCGCCATCGGAGGCGACCTGCGGCTGGCCAGCCCCGGTTGGGATGGCGCCGCCGATGGCTACGACCTAGACATTCGGGGTGGCGCGAGCCGCCTCCAGATTGAGGAAACCCCAACTGACTAGCAGGCAAGGAGAAAGGAAATGATCATGGCCAACGAATCACCACTCGATGCGAACGCGGGCTCCTGGGAAGCGCCCCCAATGCCAGACTCGGTGGTCAGCGTTCTGGGCAGCGTCAAGCGCAAGGGGCGCGTGACGGTGCCTCGGGAGGTCCATCTCACGGCGGCCTTTGGTGAGCTGAAGCTCGACCTCAGGGAAGCCATTTTCCCGGAGAAGCACGTGCTCGTCGTCGCCAACGCGTTTTGCGCCTCGGTGGAAGTGCTCCTGCCAGAGGGTGTCAGTGTCGACGACCACAGCGTGGCCATCATGGCCAGCCAGCACACGGCGCAGGAAGCCGAAGAGCACGGACCTGTCATCCACCTGGACGGCTGGAGCATCTGCAGCGACGTGAAATTCGTTAGCGGCTCCGCGCAGGTGTAGGATCGGCTCACACCGTCACTAGGAGCCGTTCACGTGGAGCAGACGAAGTTCCTGCTGCAGGAAAGCGACATCCCCAAGCAGTGGTACAACATCAACGCCGATATCGCCGAGCGCAAGGTTTACGAGCCCGCGCCCTATCTCCATCCCGGTACTGGCCAGCCGATCGGCCCCGCCGATCTGACGCCGCTGTTCCCCATGGAGTGCATCAAGCAGGAGGTCTCGACCGAGCGCTGGATCGACATCCCGGAGGAGGTGCGCGAAGTCTACAGCCTCTGGCGTCCAACGCCCTTCTTCCGCGCCCGCCGGCTGGAGAAGATGCTCGACACGCCGGCGCACATCTACTACAAGTACGAGGGCGTCAGCCCTGCCGGCAGTCACAAGCCCAACACCGCCGTGGCCCAGGCCTTCTACAACAAGGCCGAGGGCGTCAAGCGCATCACCACTGAGACCGGGGCCGGCCAGTGGGGCAGCGCCCTCAGCTTCGCCTGCAATGCCTTCGGCATCGAGTGCAAGGTCTACATGGTCAAGATCAGCTTCCAGCAGAAGCCCTACCGCCGGGTGATGATGGAGACCTGGGGCGCCAACTGCGTGCCCAGCCCGAGCACGGACACGAACTACGGCCGCAAGATCCTCTCGGAGGACCCCGAGTGCACCGGCTCGCTGGGCATCGCCATCTCCGAGGCAGTCGAGGACGCCGCCACGCGCGACGATACCCACTACTCGCTGGGCAGCGTGCTCAACCACGTGCTCATGCACCAGACCGTCATAGGCCAGGAGGCCAAGAAGCAGATGGAGCTGGCCGGCGAGTACCCGGACGTAGTTATCGGGTGCATGGGCGGCGGCAGCAACTTCGCCGGTTTCAGCTTCCCCTTCCTGTATGACAAGCTGCGCGGCGACAAGTCGAGCCTGCGGGTCATTGGCGTCGAACCGGCCTCCTGCCCTTCAGTGACCAAGGGTGAGTACACCTTCGACTATGGCGATACCGCCGGCATGGCGCCTATCGCCAAGATGTACACGCTGGGCCACGATTTCGTGCCGCCCAGCATCCACGCCGGCGGGCTGCGCTACCACGGTATGGCGCCGCAGATCAGCGGCCTCTACCACGCCGGGGTGATTGAGGCCTATGCCTACCCCCAGAAGACCTGCTTCGAGGCCGGTGTGATGTTCGCCCGCGCCGAAGGCATCATCCCCGCTCCCGAGCCAACCCACGCGATTCGCCACGCCATAAATGAAGCCCTCCAATGCAAGGAGAGCGGGGAGAAGAAGGTTATCGTCTTCAACCTGTGCGGCCACGGCCACCTGGACCTGGCTGCGTACGAGCAGTACTTCTCGGGCTCGCTCGAGGACTATGAGTACCCGGAGGAGCAGATTCGGGAATCGATGGCCAAGATCCCCAAGGTGCAGCTGGCAACAGCCTGAGGGCTCGGTGCGGCTGCAGAGCCGGACCTTAGTGCGCACCGTCGCTTGAACCCGTGAGCGCTACCGTGATGTTCGAGCCTGAGCTCGAAACACTCCCCCGGGAGCAGATCACCGACATCCAGCGCCGGCGCCTCCAGAGCACCCTCCGGCAGGCGAGCCGGAATCCCCGATACAAGGCCCACCTCGGGGCCGGACGCGTTTTCGAGGAGCTGCCCTTCCTCACCAAAGCCCAGCTGAGGGACGCCTACCCTCTGGAGCTGTGCACCGTGCCCCGGGGCGAGATCGTCCGCTTCCATATGAGCTCGGGCACCACCGGCAACCCCATCCTCCAGCCCTACACCCGGGCCGACGTTCAGCAGTGGGCCCAGATCATGGCCCGCTGCCTGGCCGCGGCCACGATCACCCCCGAGGACGTCCTTCAGATCACGCCCTCGTTCGGGCTGTTCAACGGCGGCTTCGGCTTTCATTACGGCGCCGAGGCCCTCGGCTGCTTCGTCATCCCCGCCGGTGCGGGCCGCAGCCTTCTCCAACTCAAGCTGATCCAGGACCTGAAGGCCACGGCCATCGCCGCCATCGCCTCCTACGCCGTCCGTCTTGCCGAGACCGCCGATGCCGAGGGCGTGAACCTCAAATCGAGCAGTCTACGCGTCGGCGTCTTCGGTTCGGAGATGTGGAGCGACCAGCTCCGCGCCCGCATCGAAGAGCGGCTCGGTATCGAGACCTTCGACGTCATCGGCATGACCGAAACTGGCGGCGTGGGCATGGGTATCGATTGCCCGGCGCATGCCGGCATCCACGTCTGGGAGGACCACTACCTGGTGGAGATCGTCGATCCGGCCAGCGGGCGGCCGCTTCCGGACGGCGAGGCCGGTGAGCTCGTGGTCACCACCCTGACGCGCGAGGCGCTGCCCATGGTCCGCTACCGCACCGGCGACCTGACCAGGATCGTCAGCCGCGAGCCCTGCGACTGCGGCCGCAGCGGCCTACGGCTGGACCGCTTCCGCGGCCGCACGGACGACATGCTCATCGCCAACGGCGTGAACTTCTATCCGAAGCAGGTGGAGACGCTGCTGCTCAGCGAGCCGGCCATCGCCAGCCAGTACCAGATCGTGCTCACATCCGAGGCTGGCCTGGACGTGGTCACCGTCGAATGCGAATGCACCGGCGAGCCGGCCGTGGAGGCCCTCCAGCAGCGCTTTCTGGAGCTGATCGGCTTCCGCCCGCGCTTCCAGCTCTACAAACCGGGCGAGATGGAACGGCCCGAAGGCAAGGCTGCCCGCGTCCGCGACGAGCGCCCCAGGTGAAGCCCTTCGAGTACGCGGCTCCTACGACGCTGCCGGAAGCTTCCCGGCTCCTGCGCCGGCCCGGCTCGGCCGCCCTGGCCGGCGGCACCCAGCTGCTCCTGACGTTCAAATGGCTGCCGCCGCCTCCGCTCGTCGTCAACCTCAAGGGCTTGCCGGGGTTGAGCGGCATACGAGCCGAGGGTGAGGACGTGTGGATCGGCGCTCTCACCACCCTGGCCGAGGTCCGTCGCTCCGAATTGCTGGCCCGGCGCTTCCCCGTGCTCTGCCTCGCTGCGCGGCTCATGGCGGTCCCCGCGGTGGCCAGCATGGGCACCGTTGGCGGCAACGTCGCCTGGGCCTCGCCGCAGGCCGATCTGGTCCAGCCGCTGCTTGCTCTGGACGCCACCGTCGAGCTTTCCCAGAGCCGTCCGATGCCACTGCGCGACTTCTATCGAGGTCCTGGCCAGACCGCGCTCCAGCCCGGCGAGATCATCACCGGCGTCCGACTCACGGGACAGGACCAGAGGGCGCTCTACCTCCGCCATTCCACCCGCCGGCTGGCCGACGCCCAGGTCTGCAGCGTGGCCCTCACCGACCGGCGCGCCGTACTCGGTTCGTGCGGGCCCACGCCGATCGTCATCGATCTCCCCGCTGGCGCTTCGGTCGATGACGTGGTCGAGCTCGTGGCATCCAAGGCCAGCCCGAGGGACGACGTCCGAGCCAGCGCCGCCTATCGCCTGAAGCTCGTTCGCGCCCTCACCCGCCGCGGACTGGAGCACCTGCGTGCGGCTTAGCTTCCGACTCAACGGACGCAACGTCGAGCACGACGTGCCCGTCAACCGCACCCTGCTCGACTTCCTTCGAGACGATCTCGACCTGCTCGGCGCCAATAAGGCCTGTGAGAGCGGCGACTGCGGCTGCTGCATCGTCCTGCGGGATGGGGCGCCCGTGTGCAGCTGCCTGATGCTGGCCGTGGACGCCGCCGGCCGAGAGGTCACCACCATTGAGGGCCTGGCCAACGGCGACGAACTGCACCCGGTGCAGCGCGCGTTTGTTGAGAGATGGGCCATCCAGTGCGGCTTCTGCACGCCCGGCATGGTTATGTCGGCGGTCGCCCTCCTGGCCGCCAACCCTCATCCGACCGAGGGCGATGTCCGCGAGGCGTTGGCCGGCAACCTGTGCCGCTGCACCGGCTACGCCAAGATCGTCGAAGCCGTCCAGTACGCTGCCGAGCTTCTCTCAGCATGAGCGCCGTTGGCAGCCGCGTCCGCAAGCTCGACGCCGTGCTCAAGGTGACCGGCCAGGAGAACTACTTACCCAACATCCGGCTGCCCGGCATGCTGCACGGCAAGATCCTGCGCAGCCGCTATCCGCACGCCGAGATCGTTCGCATCGATGCGTCCAAAGCCGAGAAACTGCCCGGCGTGGCCTGTGTCATCACCGCCGAGGACACGCCCAAGCTGCCCATGGGCTACAAGAAGGATCATCCGCCGCTCAAGTACGGCAAGGTTCGCTCGCTGCGGGACGAAGTCGCCGCCGTCGCCGCTGAGACGCCCGACATCGCCAAGGAAGCGCTCGAGCTGATCGAGGTCGAGTACCGCGAGCTGCCGCCGGTCTTCAGCCTCGAGGCCGCGATGAGCGCGAACGCCCCGCTTATCCACGAGGACCGGCCGGGCAACGAGGTGGACGTCCATTACTTCTTCGAGCACGGCGACGTGGAGGCCGCCTTCCAGGAGGCCGCGGTGGCCAGCGACGACACCTTTGAGCTGCCATACGTGACCCACGCAGCCCTGGGCACGATGTGCTGCATTGCCCAATGGGACGCCGAGGGCCGGCTGACCATCTGGAGCACCACGCAGGTGCCCTATCTCTACCAGCGCGAGCTGGCGGAGGTGCTGGGCATCCACGGCGACCGCATTCGGGTCATCCAGCCAACGCTCGGGGGCGGCTTCGGCCGCGGCCTGGACGTGTACCCCATCGACCCCATCTGCGCCTTCCTGGCCCGGAAGGCCGGCCGGCCGGTGAAGATCGAGTTCGACCGAACCGAGGAGTTCATCGCCTGCCCTACCCGGCAGCCGGCGCGTTTTCATCTGCGGGCCGCGGCCTCGCGAGACGGCAGGCTGCTGGCGCGGGATGCCATGGTCTATCTGGACAACGGCGCCTACGTCTCCTGGGGGCCGACCACTCCTTACGTGATGATGGCGACGGTCACCGGCCTGTACCGCGTGCCTACCGTCCGGTTCGAGACCAAGATCCTGTACACGAACAATCCGTACGCCGGCGCAATGCGCGGGTACGGCAACCTGCAGGCCACGTTCGCGGTCGAGTCGTCGATGGACATCCTGGCCGCTAAGCTGGGCATCGACCCGCTGGAGTTTCGCCTCCGCAACGCCAACCAGCCGGGCGACGTCACGCCCCAGGACATGCGTATCACGACCTGCGGGCTGAGCGAGTGCTTGGAAAAGGCTTCCACGTTGCTCGCCGCCTCCGGAGGAGGAGAAAAAACGTCCGACTTACCCCGTCCTGGGCAGCCGCCTGGGCGGGTGACCAGGATACGCAGGGGGCAAGGCGTCGCCTCCCTCTTCCACGTAGGCGGCGGTGCCCGCGTGTACCGGTCTGACGGCTGCGGCGCCATCGTCCGGATCGACGACTTCGGCAAAGTCACCGTCGTCATCGGCGCCTCCGAGATCGGCCAGGGGTCCGACACTGTGCTCGCTCAGATCTGCGCCGACACCCTCGGTGTCCCCGTCGAGCGCGTGGAGATCGTCCAGGACGATACCCTCGTCTGCCCGTGGGACGTCGGGGTCCACGCCAGCCGGACTACGTTCATCGCCGGCCACGCCACCCGGCTGGCCGCCGAGAAGGTCCGGCAGCAGCTCCTCGAGCTGGCCTCCGGCCTCCTGGAAGAACCCGAGGAGAACCTTCGGATTGAGGATGGCGTCATCACCAGCGCCCGCGAGCCCAGCCGCCGCATCAGCTACGACCGCGCCGTGCGAGCCACCCACTTCCGCGAGGGCGGCACGCAGCTCATCGCCGAAGCCTTCTACGACCCGCCCACCACCATGCAGGACGAGCATTTCAAGGGCAACATCTCGGCCACCTACGCCTTCGGCACGCAGGTGGCGGAGATTGAAGTGGACATGGACACGGGCCGGATCGACGTCCTGCGTGTGGTCGCCGCCCACGACGTCGGCCGTGCGCTCAACCCGGCCGGCGCCGAGGGCCAGATCGAGGGCGGTGTAGCTATGGGGCTGGGCTATGCCGTCACCGAGCAACTCATCGTCCAGGACGGCAAGGTCGTGAATCCCTACTTCCGGGATTACAAGCTGGCGACCGCGCTCGATATGCCCAAGGTGGACGTCATCCTCGTTGAAACCAACGATCCGGCTGGGCCCTTCGGCGCCAAAGGCCTGGGCGAGGCCGGGGCCATCTGCACGGCGCCGGCCATTGCCAACGCGCTGTTCAACGCCACGGGCGTGCGCATAAAGTCGCTACCGCTCACGCCCGAACGCGTCCTCGAGGCTCTTGAGGAGGCCCGCGCCTCAGGCGCGCTTAGGTAGCCCGGTCGGGCCGCGGCCGGCTCGGACGTTTGAAAACCGGCCCGCCGTCGTTCTATTGTCCGAACCGCTATGCACCGCTTCTACGCCGCCGTCCAAGGCGGGCGGGTTCGCTTCAGCCGCGCGCAGGTTCATCAGATCCGCCACGTGCTGCGGCTGGGCGATGGCGCCGAGGTGGCCGTGTTCGACGGCTCGGGCGGCGAATGGGTTGCGCGACTCGAGGGCGATTCGGCCCAGCTGCTGCGCGCTGTGGAGCGGCCAGCCGAGCCGGAAACGCAGCTCACGCTGTACCAGGCGCTCATCAAAGGTCCACGCTTCGAGCTCGTGCTGCAGAAGGGCACCGAGCTCGGCATTGTCCGCTTCGTGCCTTTCCTTGCGGAGCGCAGCGTGGCCACTGCCGGCAAGCCGGCGCGCTGGCGGTCGATCGTCACTGAGGCGGCCGAGCAGAGCGGCCGGCGCATCGTGCCCGACATCGACCCGGTGCTGACGTTCGACGACATGATCGCCGAGGCCACCCGCGAGGGCGTGCCCTTCATGCCGTGGGAAGGCGCAGAGCGTCCCAGGCTCGGCACCGTGCACCGGCCCAGCCGGCGCATGAGCCTGATCATCGGCCCGGAAGGCGGCTTCAGCGAAGGCGAAGTGGAGCGGGCGCGTTCCAGGGGCGCCGTCACCGTCACCCTCGGCCGCCGCATCCTGCGGTCCGAGACGGCAGCCATTGTCGCTGCTGCTCTCTTGCTTCACCTCAACGGAGAATTCTGAGCTCCGGGCCGCCGTCACCACGCTAGCATTCAGCCGTGAGCTTGGGTGAGCCGCCCACCGTCTCCATCGCCACGCTTGGCTGCAAGGTCAACCAGGCGGAGAGCGATGCCTACGCCCAGCGCTTCACCGATGCCGGCTTTCGGCTCGTCCCGGCTGAGGAGCCGGCCGACGTGTGCGTGGTCAACTCGTGCACCGTCACCAACACCGGCGACCACAAGTCCCGGCAGCTCATCCAGCGCCTACGCCGCGCCAACCCCGACTCACTGCTGGCTGTGACGGGCTGCTACGCCGCCGTCGCGCCCCTCCAGGTGGAACGCCACACTGGGGCCGACCTCATCGCCGGGCTGGCGCAGAAGGATGAGCTGGTCGAGCTTGTGAAGGAGCGGCTGGTGGAGCGTGGAGTCCCTCTACCCCGGGCGGTTCCCGTCGAGGAGCTCATCCGTGCCGCTCCCCGGACGCGGCTCAACGTCAAAGTTCAGGACGGCTGCAACGATTTCTGCACCTATTGCATCGTGCCCTTCTCGCGCGGTCGTGCCCGCAGCATCCCGCTGGAGGAGGTGGTTCGGCAGGTCCGGCGGGCGGCGCGCGAGGGCTACCAGGAGGTCGTACTCACGGGAGTGAACATGACGGCTTATGGCCGGGACGGCGGCACGAACTTTGGCGCGCTGCTCGAGGCTGTCCTGGAGCGCACAGCGATCCCTCGTGTCCGGCTGAGCTCGATCGAGCCGTTCAAGTTCGACACGGCGTGGCTGCCGCTGTGGTCGAGCGGCCGCCTGTGCCGCCATCTGCACCTGCCGCTGCAGAGCGGCTGCGATGCCACCCTCCGCCGCATGCGGCGCCGGTACGACTCGACCGCGTTTGCCCGCCTGGTCGAGGGCATCCGCGCGGCCGTGCCTGGCGTGGCCATTTGGACGGACGTCATCGCCGGCTTTCCCGGCGAGACCGATGAGGAGTTCGAGGCCTCCTACAGATTTATAGAGGGCATGGATTTCGCCGGCATCCATGTCTTTCGTTTCTCGCCCCGGACCGGCACGAAGGCGGCCTCGATGGACGGCCGAGTGCCGGACCGCGTCAAGAAGGCGCGCAGCGAGCGCCTGCTGCGCCTCTCCGAAGCCGGCAAGCGACGGTTTGCCTCGCGCCTGGTGGGCTCGGTTCAGCAGGTGCTGTTCGAACAGCCGGGCGAGGGGCTGACCGACAACTACGTCCGCGTCCGGGCCGCCGGCGGCCGCCCGAATACGTTCGGCCGCGTCCGCATTACCGGCCTGGCCGCGGACGGCGCGCAAGGAGAGCTGGCCTGAATGGCTGAGGACTGCATCTTCTGCAAGATCGCTGCGGGCGAGGTCAAGGGCAGCATCGTCTACCAGGACGAGCACGTCACCGGCTTCCGCGACCTCAACCCGCAGGCGCCGACGCACGTGCTGCTGATCCCCAATCGCCATGTGGCTTCGATTGCCGAGCTGGACGATGCCGATCTCAGCTGGCGGCTGTTGGCGGCGGCCCGCAAGGTCGCCCAGGACGAGAAGCTGGACAATGGCTGGCGGCTGGTGACCAATGTCGGCCCCGACGCGGGCCAGAGCGTGTTGCACCTGCACTGGCATGTGCTAGGCGGCCGCCGAATGACTTGGCCTCCGGGCTGAGCCCTGCCCCCACCGTTCGGGTCACGATCGACGGGGACGCCCCCAACCCGGCGGCTCTCGAGCAGGCCATTGGCCAGGCCGTCCTGATCGGCATCTCTCAGCCGGACCGCCCGATCCCATTCGGCCTGCAACCGGTCCTCGAGGTCAACCTCATGCTCACCGACGACGCGCGCATCCACGAGCTGAACCGCGACTACCGCGGCATCGATGCGGCCACGGACGTGCTTTCCTTCTCCCAAATCGAAGGCGGCCCATTGGTGCCGGCGCCTACCGGCGCCCTCGCCCTGGGCGACGTCGTCATTTCGGTCGAAACCGCCCGCCGGCAGAACCCGGATTTAGAAGCCGAGCTCCGCCACCTCGCCGTCCACGGCGCTCTCCACCTCCTCGGTTACGACCACCAAACAGACGAAGACGAGGCTCGGATGAACCGCCTCGCCGCGGAGGCGCTGAAAGCCTAACCGCTTACGTACCGCGCTTCGTCACGTGCTTCGACGTACTCCAGCTGGCGGCCCTGCTCTTCCCAGGGCGGTGTCCAATCGGGCATGCGGAGGCGCCACGCCTCAAGCTTGGGCTTGACGTCGTCCACGAACGCTTGGCGTACCTCGTCGTTGTCCCGCACCTTCAGCCCTAGCCGCCGGTAGAGCTGGTTCTTGGGCGTCCGAGGACGCCCGAAAATGTTCATCACTCGCGGGAACCAGCGGTCCAGCGCCGCCTGGATCTCGTCGTGAGTCGCCGGATCCTCCGACAGCCGCTGGACCCAGAGGTCCCCGTGCTGCAGGTGTCCCCGCTCCTCGTCCGCGATCTTCTTGATCGTCCGCGCCCACGGCTCGTACGAGCAGCGCTCTGCGTCATACAGCTGGTGCCCCGCCCCGCGGTCCATGCAGAAGTTGAACATCACGAAGTCGGCCCAGGTATCGATCGGGTAATAGAAGATGTTGACCCGCTTATCGGCGGCCACTCGTTCCGTGCCGATATTGTCGGCGTGCACACGAAGATCCCAGTTGTGCTTCGCCACGTGGCTGTCCACGTCGAAACCGATGCCACGCAGCAGCTTGTACATGGCATGCGCATGGCCGATCTCCTCGCGCACGATGTTGGCGACCGCGTACTTCTCGTTGATGGTCGGCGCCTTGGCGATCCACGGCATGTAGCCGATGCCGCCGGCCAGCTCTGAGTCGGCCTGCATCAGCATCAGATTCAGCAAGGCCTCGTAATACTCGGGGCTCATCTCCTCGACCGAGCGGATTTTCTCGCCTCGGTCCAGCCTCCGCTGCAGCTCCTCTGGCGATGCGCATGGCGTCATGGTCCCAATGCTAGCCAGATCGGTGCCGCCAGGAAGCTTGCTCGGTGAGACATAGGTTGTATGAACTAGCGCGTTTGACTCATGCCGGTGTACAGTTCACCCGATGGAGAAGGCCCTATAGCCGTTCTCGCACCCGTCGACCCTGAGGAACACGCGCCGCCCGACGATCGCGCGCTCGTTCCCGTCGACGCCGAGCCCCAGGAGTTCGAGCCCGTTGAGCCGGAAGCGCCTGAAGCCGTCGATATCCGGCCCACCGGCCTCATGGGCTTCCTGCGGGGCCGCATCTCGGTCAAGATCGTGCTGCCCTTCGTTTTCGTCATGTTCGTCCTCGCCCTGGGCGGCAGCTGGATCGTGCTCAACCTGGTCCAGGGCAACCTGGTCCAGAAATTCCAGGCCCAGCTGCTCGACGCCGGCCGCAACGTAAACGACGGCATCATCAAAGTAGAGGGCCAGCAGCTCGAGCTCCTCCGGCTGATGACCAACACCGAGGGCGTCGACGCGGCGCTCAAGAACTCCGACGCACCTGCCCTGCAGAAGCTGCTCGTGCCTCTCCAGGCCAACTCCACCTTCGGCTTTATCGACGTGTTGGACGCCCAGGGCAACCAGGTGCTGGCCCTGCGGCCGAATGACCCTCAGTTCATCCAGGCTCTGGACCCCGACATCGCCGGCTGGGATATAAGCCAGCGCAGTCTGCGCGGCGACTCCGACACTTTCGGCAACAAGTGGAGCGAGCTGCTCGATACCAGCTTCGCCAAGATGCTCTACACCGGGGGCCCGGTCAAAGACGATGACGACAACGTCGTCGGCGCGATCCTTGTGGGCGTCCCGTTCGAGGACCTCCTCAAGCAGCTCACCAAGGACGTGGTGGCCAACGTCACGGTCTACACCATGGACGGCGCGATGTTCGGGACGTCGTTCAAGCTGCGGCCGGAGGACCCCCCGCTCAAGCTCGACCAGGCGGTCCTCGACAAGATCTTCGCCACGCCGCCGCAGACCGTCCAGCGGCCGGTCAACGTGCTCGGCGACAGCTACATGGAGCTGGTCGGCGGCCTGGTGATCCGCGACAAGGTCGCCGGCGGCCTCGGCGTCTCCATCTCCACCAACCAGATCGATAAGGCCGGCGAAGAGACCCGCCGGGGCATGATCATCATGTTCACGGCCGTGACCTTCGTGGTCATGGGCATCGGCCTGTACCAGGCGCAGCGCATCAGCAGCCCGCTGCGCGCCCTGGTCAATGCCTGCCAGCAAATTGCCCGGGGCGACTTCGACAACAAGGTCCACGTCCACGCCGTTGACGAGACCGGCGTGCTGGCCCATCAGTTCAACCTGATGATGGACGGGCTCAAAGAGCGTGACCGCGTGAAAGAGACGTTCGGCCGCTACATGACCCAGCAGGTATCCGACGCCATCCTGAAGGGCGACGTCAAGCTCGGGGGCGAAACCCGCGAGCTGACCATGCTCATGTCGGACATCCGCAGCTTCACCACCCTCTCCGAGACGATGCGGCCCGAGGACCTTGTGGCCTTCCTGAACCGCTACTTCAGCAAGATGATCGACTGCGTCATGGCCCATGACGGCGTGGTCGACAAGTTCATGGGCGACGCCATTCTGGTCGTCTACGGCGCGCCCGTGCGCGACCCAGAGCATCCCGTCAAATCGGTGCTGACGGCGCTCGACATGCGCGCCGCGCTCAAGGAGTTCAATGACGAGCTCATCGCCGAAGGCCACACCCCAATCCGCATCGGCATCGGCACCAACACCGGCCCCGCGGTTACCGGCAACATCGGCTCCGAAGCTCGAATGGAGTACACGGTCATCGGCGACACGGTGAACGCCACCCAGCGAACCGAGGACCTGACCAAGGATCTCAAGACCGACATCCTCATCAACGAGACCACCGCGGCCTATCTCGACGGCCGCTTCATCCTGGGCGCGCCGCACGCCATCACGCTTCGGGGGCGCCATCAGGAGAGCCTCATCTATCCCGTGATCGGGATGCGCGGCGGCAATCCGGAAGACTACGCCGGCACGCGAGCCGTCGTGGTTGGCGGCGATCCTCCGCGCAGCGTCGAAGAGCTCGCGGCCATTATCGAGCAGTCTTACGACAGCAGCCCACGCCCGGCGGCGGCCTATCAGCCGGCCGGGGCCAGCGCCGAGGACCTTACCGAAGAAGCGCTGAGGACGCTGCAGGCCGGCGCTGAAACGGCGTCCGCCGCAAACGGCCACAACGGCGCCAAGCCGGCCAAGCGGCCTGCGGAGAAGAAAGGCGCCGCGCCGGCCAAGCCCAAGGCGGCGGCTGCCAAAGCCAAGAAATCCTAGCGGCGGCAGGCGGTGATCAACTTGGGTGAGGGTGTGCTGGAGATCCTGAAGGGCGTGGCGGCCAAGGCCACGGCCGGATGGGCCGGCTACGCCGCCACCGCCGTTGTGGCCACCGGTCTCACCGGTGGCAGCATCGTGGGCTTGAGCGCCAGCGGCGTCATCGACCTCACCAGCGGCGTGGGCCAGCGCATCAACCTGCCGTTCACATTCAAGCCGGCCGCTCTCGGCAGCCTGGACCAGGTCTACGGATCGCTGACGGCCGGCGCCTCGGCCGCCCTGACCGGAGCCGGCATCCAGCTGCCCCAGCTGGCCATCAGTAACAAGATCGCCGCGGTCAGCGCCAAGATCGTGGCCGAGGCGGCCGCCGACAAGCAAGCCCTGCAGAAGCTGGCGGAGACGGCGCAGAAGCTGCAGGGCTTCGAGAAATCTGAGGACGCCAAGAAGATCGAGGCGGAAACGGGCGCCACCACGGCCACCCCGACGGGCGTCGTCGTGCTCGCCACCGGCACGCCAACGCCGGGCACGCCCACCAATACGCCGGTACCGACGCGCACCCCGACGCCGACCGTCAGCAGCACGGCTACGGTCTCGCCCACGCCCTCGCTCACGGCTACGGAAACGACTACCCCCACGGCGACCGTCTCGCCCACGGCAACGGCCACCTGCCCAACCGGCTTAAGCTGTGACACCCCAACGCCCACCCCGACGAACACCCCCACCAACACGCCTACCCCAACGCCCACCAATACGCCGTTCGTGAATTTCAACCCCGTGTGCACCTTCACGGTCTCGAGCCTCATCCCCGGTGGGCCGGGCTACAGCGTTGCGGGCAGTTTCGGCAGCGGCGGCGCGCACCCCTTCAACTACTACCTGACCACCTCACCCAGCGTGGCCAACCTGCTGTGGACCGACACCACCAACGGCCTTCAGCTGGCCATCGACCGCGGCACAAACTTGCGGAGCTTCAGCGCGCCGACGGTCGTGCCCTCGGGCAACACCAATGTCTACACAGGGCCGGTCTCAGGCGCCAACAACGTGCTCGTCGCCGGATCCGTTCCTGCGGGCCAGACGGTGAACCTCGTCTGCACGGTGTGGCTCCCGCAAGGGCCAGCGGCTACCAGCGCCAATGCCCTCACCCCCAATCCCGGCAACCAGATGCAGGGCCTGAGCCTGACCGTCACCAGCTCGTGGAGGGCCGATGAGATCGCTTAGCTCGCTGAGGCTGTCGCGCCGGGCCCTGACCGTGATCTTCAGTGTGGGCCTCATTGGTCTCCTGGGCAGCCTGACCACCTACGGCAGCTTCAGTGCACGGACGTTCAACAGCTCCGAGCAGTTCACCACGTCGGCGGGGTCGCTCATCCTGTCTGACACCACCGGCTTTACGTCGGCGAGCATTACGCTCGGCCGTGGCGGGACCGGAGCGGCCAACCAGAGCGGCACGGATCCGCGCACACTCTCGGAGTGCGCCAGCCCAACCATTGCTCAGGTCTGCACCAAGCTGCTCAAGTCCACCAACGTGGCGGCTCCGGGCATGGCGCCGGGGCAGTACCTGCAGGGCACGATCACCATCACCAACAACGGCGACCTGCCGGTCACGGCGGCGCTGCAGGTCCAGAACGTCAAGACGAACAACGGCAACAACTCGCTCTATGCCAGCGGGGCGGCTGGCACCACCCCCTGCGCCACCGACATCGATGGCGCGGCCGCCCCCGGCGCCAACGGCCCGCAGCTTTCGGCCGGCCGCACGGTCGCGGGCTACGGCGGCGCAACGGTGCCGGTGACTGGCTGCCTGGATCTGGGGCAGGCGGTCCGCATCACCATCCAGGATGCGGGCGCCGGCGGGACTGGCCCGCAGTGCCTGTTCGGCAACGATCGCGGCGGCGGCACCAACGGCAATAACAACCTGCAGGCCCCGGTCAGTGGCGGCCTGAGCACGGGCGGGGCAGGGCTTAGAACCTATGTCGCCACGGGCAGCAAGCTGGGCGTCGGTTCGGGCAGGTGCGACGACCTGAGCGCGGCCGGCCTGCTCGGCCGGCCTAATGCCCCCGTGCTGCCCGGATCGAACCCCAAGGATCGCTTCGGCACTCAGACCACCGCCCCGGGCAACACCAGCTTCGCCGGCCTAAGTGGTACCGACAGCTACGTCTTCATCCCCGGCGCCGGCGCCAGCCTCAGCCTCGTCAACTCGCCGAGCTTCGGCGGTAACCTCACGGGTGTGCCGCAGTGGGCGCCCGGCGAGTCGCACACCTTCACCATCACAGTCGCGCTGCCCGATACCGGCTACGTGGCCATAACGGACGCCAACAATAATGCTTACCCCTACAGTGCCGATAATCCCTACCAGGGTGGCGCTCTGAGCTTCGATCTGTACTGGTTTGCCATCCAGTGATCCGCTACATACGGCGGTCTCGATAGGACAAACATCCTAGTACGAAACCCTGATTGGACATACCCATTTGAGGGTGATTAAATACTGGTCTACTAGGGGAGTATCCCTAGGTGTGCCCTTGCATTTGGAGTTACTGAATTGAAGCTGAGTTTGTTCAAGCGGGCGTGCTTGACGGTGATGGGCGTGGGCGTGATCAGCTCGCTTGTCAGCGTCGGCACCTTCGCCACGTTCACGGCGACCACCACGAACCCAGGTAACACCTTCGCGGCGGGCGTTCTGACGATCACCGACGTGGCGGCTGGGACAGCCCTGTCCACCGGCCCGAACATCACCGGCGCGGCGGCCGCGCTCATCAATGGCGCCAGCGACTGCACGGCAGCCCTGGCTTCCGCCTGCAAGACCGTCATCAAGACGTCCAACGTGGCCGCGGCCGGCATGGAGCCGGGCCAGTACGCCGAAGGCACCATAACGCTGACCAACCCGGCAGGTAACCTGCCTGGTGTGTTCGCCCTCCAGATCCAGAACGTTGCCAGCACGGCTGCCACCGCCGGCTGTCCCACCGACATCAACAACGCCGGCGGTCCGGGCGGCGGCGTCTGCTCGAAGCTCGGTCTCGGCCTGAACATCACGATTGAGGACGCCAACGGCGGCTCTACCCAGTGCATCTACGGCAAGGCCTCTACGCCCGCGGCCACCACCGGCGGCAATTATTGGAAGGCCGTCAGCGGCGCCTGTGACGACATCACCACGGGAGCCGCACTGAGCGCCGCGCCTGCCGGCAATGACCTGTTCGGCGACGGTTCCGCATCGGGCATCGTTACCAAAGGCTCGAATGTGGCCACGGGCGCCAAGAACATCTACATCCCCGGCCGCAGCGGCATCAACGCCAGCATCGACGGCGATACCATCGCCTACTGGGGAGCCAATGAGTCGCACGTGCTCAAGATCCGCGTCGCCTTCCCTGACACCGGCACGACAACGACAACGGTGAGCGGCAACAGCATCCAGTACGGGAACGAGGACAAATATGTCGGCGGCTCGGTCGGGTTTGACCTGGTCTTCATCGCAGCCCAGTAGCCGAGTCAGCTCCTATCGCCTCTAAGGCCGCGCCGCGATGAACCGCGCTTTCTGGTCCGTGCTGGGCAACGTCGTGTTCATGCTGCTCACGCTTGCCATGGGCGCGACCATCCTGGCGCTGACGGTCCTCCCGCCCCTGCTCCGCTACCAGACGTACGTCGTGCTGAGCGGCTCGATGGAGCCCGCCATTCACACCGGGTCGGTGATTATTGCCACGGCCGCCGACCCCAACACGCTACAGGTGGGCGACGTCGTCACCTTCGTGCGCCCGGGCGATGAGGAAAACGTCACCCACCGCATCATCGAGATCAAAGGCAGCGCCCAGGGCCGCACCTTTGTGACCAAAGGCGATGCCTCCGGCGCTCCCGACGTGAGTGAGATTCGTTTCGACCGCCTGGCGGGCAAAGTGCGGGTTTCGATTCCCTATCTGGGCTATTTCTTCAAGTTCATCGGCAGCCCGCAGATGCGCTTCCTGTTCATTGTCGTACCCGGGCTCCTGCTCCTGGCCACCTGGCTGTGGGAGATCTGGCGGCCCGAGCCCAAGGCCAGGCCGCCCGCCGAAGAGCTGGCAAAAGGAATGGCGCCGGCGGCCTCCGACGCCGAGCTTGCTAGGTCACCGGAACAAAACGTCGCTCTTGGCGGAGCACCAGATGCAGTCGCGGCTGTTCCGCTCCGCCGTTAGCTCCGCGACCGACCTACCGCATTCAGGTGGGGTGGGGTTGGTGGAGCCGGCGGGGCCAACGTCTTCCGCTGGCGCTTGTGTTTCCGCGACCGAATCATCGTGGCTGGCGTTCAGTCGCAAGCTGCTGCTCTCACTCCTGGGCATTGGGGCGATCGGTGCCGTTGGCAGCGGCGGCCTGGTGGGCAGCACAGCCAAGTTCACCGCCACCACCGTTAACGCCGGCAATGCCTTCGCCAGCGGCCGGCTGGTGCTGACCAACTCCTCGACCGGCGGCTCCGGATCGTGCACTGCCGTGCTGGCCTCCGCCTGCGGCACCGTCGGCATGTCCGCTCCGACCAACGGAACCTCCATCGCCGGCGTCGTCTCGAATCTGCTCCCCGGCAACCAGGTCAGCGGCACCATCAACATCACCAACGCCGGCAATCTGCCCGCCAAAGTCACCGTCGCTTTCGCCAACCTCAGCGGGTCGGCCAACTCGAACTCGGGCCAGTGTCTCGACTCGACGACTGGCACTGGAACGTGCACCAGCCTGACCCAGATCCTGAACCTCACGCTGCACGATGATTCGTGTACCGGCTGTGGCTCGTTTGCGGCCAATTACTGCATCTATGGCCGAAGCGCCGGCTCGCCTGCTACTGCCGCCTGCGACTCGATCTCAGCCGCCTCCAACCAGAACACCTGGAGCGCCGTCCAGTCGGCGCCGACCACCGCCATCCAGATCCCCGGATCGTTGACTTCCAGCAGCAACAGGTGGGACGCGGGCGAGAGCCACACCTTCACCCTGACGGTCCAGATGCCCTCGGGGGCCAGTAACGTGTACCAGGGCGGCAGCGCCACCTTCGATCTCGTGTGGCAGGGGTCGCAGTCGTGAGCGGCGCTCCAGCCGTCCTGGACCGCCCGGCTCCGGCCGGCATCCAGACTGACCCGGAGGCGCTGGCGGCTCCCTTGCCCCGGCACAGGCCGGCCTTCGGCCTGTTCCAGAAGCTCATGCTGTCCATCTTCGGCCTGGGCGTCCTCGGCTCCGTGATTGGCCATGGCACGATGGCCAGCTTCACCGCCGCCACCGTGAATCCCGGCACCAGCTTCACCGCCGGCACGCTGCTGATGAGCAACTCCAAGAGCGCCAGCTGCACCCAGGTCAGCTACAACAGCAACTGCGGCGCGGCCCTGTCGCTCACCAACATGACGGCTGGCCAGAGCACGTCGGGCACGCTGACCATCACCAATTCCGGCGCGGCCCCGGCGACCACCGTTACCCTGACGACGCTTAACGCCACCACCACCGGACTGGGCGCCTATCTGAACATCACCATCCACGACGACACCACCAACAAGTGCATCTACGGCGCCGCCTCGGTCCCCGCTGCCGGGGCCTGCACCGACATCAGTGCGCTGACCTCCCAGGCCGCGACCACAGCCTTCTCGAACGTGGGGCCGCTGAGCATCCCCGCCAGCAGCGGCAGCCAGTGGACGGCCAACGAGGCGCACACCTTCACCGTGACGGTGCAGGTCGCCAACAACGTCGGCGTGCCCGCCAGTTCCAGTGCATCCATCGACTTTCGCTGGGATGCCAGCCAGTGAGCGCGCTCGTTCTCGCCCGGCCGCCTATCCCTGGGCTTCCGGCGCTGCCGTTTGCTCTCCCCGTCGTGCGCAGGCTGCTGGTGCTCCGGCTGGCCGGCCGGATCCTCGTGACCGTCTTGGGGCTCTCGGCCGGCCTGCTGTTTCTGTTCCTCGCCATCCTGCCGTGCTCCGGTTTGTACGCCACGTTTACCGTCCTGACGGCCAGCATGGAGCCGGACATCCCTTCTGGCTCCGTCGTGGTGGTGGTGCCCACGCCGGTCGATGACATCAAGCTCGGCGACGTCATCAGCTTTACCTCGACGCAGCCCCCCCACCCCACGCTGAGCCACCGCGTGATCGGCTTCGGCGAAGCCGAGGATGGTGCTCGAATATTCAAGACCAAGGGCGACGCCAATCTGCTGCCCGATCCCTGGGACGTGCGCTACCCCGGCAAGGCCGGCAAAGTCGTCCTAACACTCCCCGGCGCCGGCTACGTCATGGCGGCCAGCACCAGCGCAGCGGGCCGCGCAGTGATCGGCATCGCCGTCTTTGCCAGCCTGGCCTGGGTCTGGGTGCGCAAGGTGTGGTCGACGCCCGAGAGCATCCTGGCGCACCGAGCGGCCGGGCAGCTGCTCGCCATCCTGTTGCGCCGGCCCCTCGATCGTTCCGGCGATGCACAGGCGTCAGCCGCGATCCGCGCCCGCGCCCAGGCTGTTGCGAAGCGCGGCCGGACCGCTGACGTGTCAAGCGTGCGTGTGGCCATGTTCTGCTGGCTTCTGCTGCTCCTCCTCCGGAGGCGTCTCTGATGTTCCGCTGGGTCCGCGCCGCCAGCCTGACGTTCACCGCCGGGAGCCTCTGGCTCGGCTCGATCCTGGGCACCACCGGCAGCACGCTAGGGGCGTTCAGCGCACGCACCCTCAATCCCAGCAACACCTTCACCACGCAGGCTACGAATCCCGTGGCCCCGGTCGTTTACTCGATCCTTCCGTATTCCGGCGCCACGGGCGTCGCCACCAACACCCTGATCACCGTCACGTTCAACGAGTCGATGAACACCGCCACCACCCAGTCGGCGTTCTCGCTTCAGCAGACAACCAGTGGCGGCACGTGCGGCACTGCGCCCTGCGCTGTGGCCGGGTCCTTCAGCTGGCTCAACAACAACACCCTCATGAAATTCACGCCCAGCGCGAACCTGAACGCCAGCTCGACGTTCTCCATCACCATCGGCACGGGCGCGACGGACTCGACCTACAGCCTCGGCCTGGCCTCCAGCTCGAGTTCGTCGTTCACCACAGGCACCGGCACGTCGACGGTGACCCCGCAGGTCATTCCGCCGACCGTCCCATCCAGCGGGGCGACCAGCGTGTCCCTCAATACGCCCGTTGAGATCACCTTCAACGAGCAGATGGACCCGACCACGACCCAGGCCGCCTTCAAGCTGCAGCAGACCAGCGGCACCGGCTCGCCGTGCTATGTCACGGGCGGCACGCCCTTGTGCACGTCCAACGGCGGCACGTTCAGCTGGACCGGTACGGCGGCCAATATCCTGAATTTCGATCCCGCCAATAACCTGACAGCCAGCTCCGGCTACACGGTGACCATAGCGTCCACCGCCCAGGACCTCATCGGCACCACCCTGGGCTCTAGCTACAGCTTCTCGTTCACCACCGGCACGAGCTCCGACACGACGGCCCCGTCGGCGCCAACCATCACCTCGCCGGCCACGACCGTGTTCACCACGGCCACGACCTACACCGTCACCGGCACGACCGAGGCAAATGCGCTGGTCAAGATCCTCAACGCCTCGAGCGCCGTCATTGGCCAGGTGCAGCTCAGTGGCGGGCTGACGAGCTTCTCGATCATCGTGCCGCTCAACTCAGGCGCGAACAATTTCACCGCCACCGCCACGGACGGCGCCGGCAACACCAGCTCCGCGGCCAGCATTCCGACCATCAACGTCAACGACGCCAAGACCAAGGTCGGGACGATCTCGGTGTCGTCGGGCACAACCAGCATCGACGTAGTCGTGCCCTTCAGCGGCGACTACAACGCCAACGCCACGGCCACGGCCGCCTGCGACCTCACCGGCAGCGGCTGCCCCGGAAGCAGCGTCAACCTGACCCGCGATGGAACCAATCTCGTGTTCTCCTCAGCTTCGCCGCCGACGTTCAGCGGCCTGAGCGGGAATTCGTTCTTCACCGTCACCGTCGTGATCACTGATTCGGACGGCTTCGATGGCGCAAGCGTCTGCTCGAGCTCGACGTCGACCACGTGCACGCAAACGGCCACGATCAAGCTGCTGAACGGCCAGAGCGGCGGTACGCTGACCATCACTTCGACGAGCCCGTCCAACAGCACCATCGCCTCCCGCGCAGGCCAGAATCTCGCCTTTACCACCTCCTACAACTGCGGCACCGGCTGCACCACCGGCTACGTCCAAGCGGAGATCAGTGTGACCGGCAACGCCGCCCAAAGCAGCTGCGTGGGCGGCTCGTCGTCCGGCACCGCCACCGTGACCCTCAGCGGCCAGCGGAACAATGGCTCATGGCTGCCCGACGGCGCCTACACGTATGCCATCCGGTTATTTGGCAGTTCCGGTTGCAACGGCCAGTTCTATGCCGCTGTTTCGGGCTCAATGACGATCAGCAACGCCGGCAGCGTGGCCATGTCGCCCGCGCCAGCGACGGTCACGCTCGGCGCCAATCAGAGCACAACCGTCACGGCGACGGTGAACAACCAATCGGCCGCCGCGGTGTCGGACGGCTCCGCGTCCTGCGCCAACTCGACGTGCGCCACGGTCACGTTCAGCGCCGTGGGCAGTGTGACCGGCACCACCGGCTTCACCATCTCGCCGACCAGCGCCAGTATCGGCAACGGATCGGGCTGCACCGTGACCGCCAGCTCGGGCCAGGCCTGCAGCACGCTGAGAATCGGTGGCACCGCCACCGCGCAAACCATCACCGTCACGGCCACGGTTTCGAGTCAGACCGGTAGCGGGCCGACCTCCGCCACCTATACCGGCTCGACCACGATCCTGGACCCGCCGCTGGCGCCGACCGGCCTCACGCTCACCCCCGGCAGCATCAACGTAGCCTGGAACCCCTCCCGAACAACGAACGTCGCCGGCTACAAAATCCTCCTCGGCAAGGCGTCCGGCAGGTACGACCGCACCATCGATGTCGGCAACGTCACCAGCTACCACATCGAGGACGTGGAGCCCTCGACACTGTACTACGTCGCCGTGCAGTCCTACACCGCCGAGGGCCTCGAGACGCCGTTGACCATCGTGCCCCAAGCTTCCATGACCACGCCGGCCAGCACCGCCACCCCAACGCTCACGGCGACCGCCACGCGCACGCCGACCGCCACGCCAGTCGCGAACCCCTGCACCACCGCCACCATGACGCCCAGCGCCACGGCCACCAGCACGCCCACCGGCACTCCGACCGAGACGCCGACCCTCACCCCCACCGCCACCCCAACCTGCGTGCCCGCCCCGACCGAGACGAGCACGCCAACCGCGAGCGCGACGGCGACGGCTACCAGCACAGCCACAGCCACGGCTACGCCGACGGCCACCGCGAGCCCGACGGGCACCGCGACGCCGGCGCCAACCAACACGCCCACGCCCACTCCCACTCCGACCCCACTGCCGGCGACTTCCACGCCCACGGCCATGCCCCCGACCAACACGCCCACACGTACCAGTACGCCGGTCCCACCGACGAACACGCCAACGCGGACGCCGACTCCCTAACGAGGCCTGGCGGCTAACAACAAAGGTGCCCCCGACGGAATTCGAATCCGTGTCGCGGCCTTGAAAGGGCCGTGTCCTAGGCCTCTAGACGACGGGGGCTGAACCGTGCGGGGCGCGAGCCCCGGTACTATGGTAGCGTCCATGGAAGCCCTCATCCTGGCGGCCGGCTATGCTACGCGCCTGGGCGAGCTCACGGCAAATCGCGCCAAGCCGCTGCTGCCCGTGGGCCCTCGGCCCATGATCGACTACATCTTCTGCCAGATCGCTGACATCGACGAGGTCCGCCGCGTGAATGTCGTGACCAACCACAAGTTCGCGGCGCAGTTCGCCGACTGGGCCGCCGGCCACGGCTCGGCCAAGCCGGTCTCGGTCATCAACGACGGCACCACCAGCGACGCCGCCAAGCTTGGCGCTATCGGCGACATCCGCCTGGTGCTGCGCCGCAATGCGATCGACGACGACCTGCTGATCGTCGCCGGCGACAACCTGTTCGATTTCGAGCTGCGCCAGTTCGTGAGCTTCTTCCACGAGCACGGCACCAGCGTCGGCCTTTACGACACCGGCGACCCGGACATCATGAGGCACTACGCGGTCGTCGAGGTTGATCCGGATAGCCGGCGGATTCTCGACTTCGAGGAGAAGCCGCCCAATCCGCGCTCGACGCTGGCCGCGACCTGCATCTACCTCTGGCGGAAGGATCATCTGCCGCTGGTCGATCGCTACTCAGGCAATATGGATGCGCCCGGGCACTACATCCAGTGGCTCACGAAGCAGGTCGACGTTTACGGCTTCCGCATCCCTGGAAGGTGGATGGACATCGGCACGCCGGCGCAGTATGAAGAGGCGTGCCGGGAATACGCTGCCTAGACCGGGATCTTCAGCGCCAGCCTGGACGTAACCACGCCAGTATTGAGGCCGATCGTTCGCAGGCCGCCGAAGAAGCGGGCGTGCTCGATCTTGCAGCAGCGGTCCATGACGACCTCGAGGCCTCCCGAGCGGGCGATCTCGGCCGCTTCCTCGCTGATCACGCCCAGCTGCAGCCACAGCACCTTGGCGCCCTTCTCCACCGCCTGCCGGGCGATGTCGGGCGCCTCGTGCGCCGGCCGGAACACGTCCACGATGTCCACCGGCCCCTCGACGTCGGTCACGCTGGCATAAGTCTTCTTGCCCAGGATGTCTTTGCCTGCCTGGGCCGGGTTCACGGGGACGATGTTGTAGCCGTTGGCGTCCAGGTAGATGCCGGCGAACGAGCTCGCGGCATAGGGATTGGACGAAAGGCCAACCATGGCGATATTGCGATAGGTCGACAAGATGCGCAGCCTGTCGGCTGCGGTCAGCCCGAAATCGGTGCGATCGCCAACGGCCATGCGTCTATTATGCTGGTTCTTCTTCCGCCAGGGCGGCGGCCAGGCTTCGGACGATCTCTTCGACCTCCTCCGGTGCCACTTGCGCCGCGCGCGGATCCTCAGGCCAGTCTTCCACCACTTCGATTGCCCATTTCGCCCACTGCCCGACCAGCGCATAAAAGTCGTTCAGGAACCGCACGGTCAGGTGCCGCTGTGGCCCGCGCTGGGGGAAGGGCCCTTGACCGGCCAGATACTCCTGGCCGACTGCCAGGCTCTCGGCTAGCTGCGTTCGCGCCCAGCCGCGCGCCGCGGCCAGCGTGGCGAGCGTATCCTGCTTGCTGCCGTTCTCCGAGAAGAAGACCTTCAACAGCTGCTCGAACTCGAGCACCGGGCCGCGGCCAGGTTCCGTGAGCCAGGCGGCCAGGGCTTGGCGCCCCGCCGGCGTGATGCTGTAGACGGTGCGCCGCCGCTGCCCCGTGAGCTCCGACGATGCTCGAGCCAGGCCTCTAGCCACCAGCTTCTTGGGCTCCTCGTACAGCTTGCTCTCGGCGCGAGGCCAGAACCGCCCAAGCGACCGCTCCATCTGCCGCGCCAGCTCGTAGGTGCTCCAGGGCTGGATGGCTAGGAGTCCAAGAATCGCGTAAGAGGTCGTGGTTAAAGATCCTCTTGACACGTTACACCCTTTGGGAGTATATGAATTACTACCAAAGAGAGTATAGGAGACTGTCATGGCTATCGGCCTGCAAATCGATCCCGGCAACCGCGAGCAGCTCCGGGCGTGGGATGGCGACGAAGGGGCGTACTGGGCGGACCACGCCGCGCAGTTCGATCGATCCATCGGCGCCTACCACGGGCCATTCATGGAGGCGGCCGCCATCCGCTCTGCCGATCACGTGCTCGATGTGGCCTGTGGCACCGGCCAGACAACGCGCGACGCCGCTCGGGCGGCGTCGGCGGGCTCAGCGCTCGGCGTCGATCTGTCGTCGCGGATGATCGACTACGCGCGGCGGCAGGCTGCCGCCGAGGGCCTCAGCAACGCCCGCTTCGAGCAGGCCGATGCCCAGGTCCACCCGTTTGCCGCTTTGAGCTTCGACGTGGCCATCTCGCGGACCGGCGTGATGTTCTTCAGCGATCCGGTAGCCGGTTTGAGCAACGTCGGGCGCGCGCTTCGGCCCGACGGCCGGCTGGCGCTGCTGACCTGGCAGCCGCTGCACCGCCAGGAGTGGCTGCCGTCGCTGGCCGGCGCCCTAGCAGCCGGCCGCGACCTGCCGCTGCCGTCCACCAATCCGCCAAGCCCCTTCTCCTTCTCGGAGCCGGACGCAGTCCGAAACATGCTCGGGCAAGCCGGTTTTCGAGATGTTGAGCTCGGCGGCTTCGAGGAGTCCATGCACTTCGGCGCGAACGCCGAGGGTGCCTACCAGTTCGTGCTCGGCCTCATGGGCTGGATGCTGCAGGGCCTGGACGAAGCCCGTCGCGCGCAGGCTCTGGAGGCGCTGCGGGCGGTACTGACTGCCCACGAAGGCCCCGAGGGCGTAACGTTCGGCTCGGCCGCTTGGCTCATCACCGCTCGGAAGGAGACCCCACGTTGACCGTCGCCGCACATGCTCAGTCAGCTCAATCCGTGGCTGGCCGACGAGCCCCTATTCTTGGTAGGGCGCTCCGAAGGCTTTCGAGAGCATGCTGTGCCCCGCCACGTGCGCCGTGGCCGGCTCGGTCTCACGCTGCGAGCGATCCAGCGCCTGCTCCAGGTCCCACAGGATGTCCTCCGCGTCCTCAATCCCGACCGAGAGCCTGATCATCTCCGGCCCGATGCCGCACGCCACCAGCTCCTCATCCGTGAGCTGCTGGTGCGTGGTCGAGGCCGGGTGGATGATCAGGCTCTTGCAGTCGCCCACGTTGGCCAGGTGGCTCCAGAGCTGGACGGCTTCGATGAGCCGCTTGCCGGCAGGGCGTCCGCCCTTGACGCCGAACGTGAAGATCGAGCCCGTGCCTTTGGGGAGGTACTTCTGCGCGAGATCGTGGTATGGCTTGCCCGGTAGGCTGGGGTAGTTCACGTACTCCACCGCGGGGTGGCCGTCCAGGAATTCGGCGACGCGCCGGGCGTTGGACACGTGGCGGTCCATACGTACGTGCAGCGTCTCCAGGCCCTGCAGGAACAGGAAGGCATTGAACGGGCTGAGGCAGGGGCCGTAGTCGCGCAGCATCTCGGCCCGCGCTTTCATCAGCCAGCCGAAGTCGCCGAAGTACTCGAAGAAGCGCAGGTTGTGATAGCCCTTGCTGGGCTCGGTCATGCCCGGGAACTTGCCGTTGTTCCAGGGGAACTTGCCGGCCTCGATTATCGCCCCGCCCATGGTCGTGCCGTGGCCGCAGATGAACTTCGTGGCGGAGTGCAGCACGATATCCGCGCCCCACTCGATCGGCCGGCACAGGTAGGGCGTGGCGAAGGTGTTGTCGACCACCAGCGGCAAGCCGTGCTCGTGCGCGATGCCGGCCACCGCCTCGATGTCGAGCACGTCGATCTTCGGGTTGCCGAGCGTCTCGGCGTACAGGCATTTGGTCTTGTCGGTGATGGCCGCTCGCCAGGCGTTCAGGTCGCCGGCGTCCACGAACCGGGCATCGATGCCCAGCTTGCGGAAGGTGACGTCGAACTGGTTGATCGTCCCCCCGTAGAGCGTGCTCGAGGAGACGAACTCGTCGCCCTGCTCCATCAGGGTCATGAGCGCGATGTGCTGCGCAGCCTGTCCCGAGGCCGTGGCGATGGCGCCGATACCTTTCTCCAGCGCGGCGATGCGCTCCTCGAACACCGCCACGGTCGGGTTCATGATGCGCGAGTAGATGTTGCCGAAGCGCTGCAGGGCGAAAAGATTCGCGGCGTGGTCGGTGTCCTCGAAGACGTAGGCGCTGGTCTGGTAAATGGGCACCGCCCGCGAGCCGGTAACCGGATCGGGCCGCTGCCCGGCATGAACGGCGAGTGTATCGAACCCGAACTGCTTCTCGGTCAAGGTGGTTCTACTTTACAGCGGCGCCTGCGGCTTCTCAGGATGACAGCCCCGTCCGGGCCCGCACCTGCAGCTTGCCCTCCACGTCCAGCGGCCGTCTCAAGTCATCCAGCGTCGCGTTCGTCCGCTCCACCATTTCGTGCAGCCGCTGCACGTTGTCCGGCGGCGAATCCGTCGTCAGGGCCGCCGTGTAGCGCATGGCGATGAAGCCCGCCGGCGCGTCGCTCTCCGCGCCAAAGGCCTTGCGCAGGTCGACGTCCGACTCAACCGTGACGTCGATGCCATCGAGCTGCACCCCGCAGCGCTCGGCGTGCATCGCATAGGCCTGAGCCAGGCAGGCCGCCAGCGAGCTCCGCAGCAGATCGCCCGGGTTGGGCCCGCTGTCGTCCCCGCCGAGGGCCGGCGGCTGGTCGACGAGCAGCCGGTGCTCGCCGGCCATGACCTCGGTCTGCCATGATTCGCCCAGTAGCCGCGCCGTGGCGCGCTTGGTGAACTGCCCCGCGGCCGGCCGCTCGCTGAAGACGCGCCGGGCGCGCGCCGTTCCCTTTGCCACTCTCTTGCCAACACTCATGGATTCATCCCCTTTCTGCCAAACGCCAGGACGAACTCGCCCGGCACTTCGTAGCGGGCGCCCCGCCGGTAGGACTCGATACTGGCCAGGTACTCCGCTTCGACCTCCTGTCGTGTGTGCTCGTCGAAGCGGCTGTAGGCCAGGGCGGCCGCGCCGCCGGCCAGCGCCGCGGCGCACGCGGCCTCGGCGCTGTCGAAGCGCAGCGCCTCCTGCCAGCGCTCGTCGTGCACGTCCTCGAACCCGGCCCGACGGAATGCGTCGGCCAGGACGCCGGGCCCGCCCAGGCTGAAGAACATCGGACACACTTGGCTCTGCACGCGAGCGTCGATGATTGGGAACAGCTCGCGCCAGCCGCAGGCGCTTCGCCGTCCCCAGACCACGGCCGCGCAGCGACCGCCCGGCCGCAGCACGCGGAGGAGCTCGCTTATTGCGGCGCCCGGATTGGCCGGGAACATGAGCCCCAGCACGCACGTGGCCAGATCCTTCGAGCCGGACGGCAGATCCAGCTGCTCGGCGTCCATGCGCGCGAAGGTGACGTTCCGAAGCCCGGCCGCGGCGGCGCGCTCGCGCCCCGCCTGCACCATTCGCTCCGAGATGTCCACCCCGGTCACGCTGCCCGATGGCCCGATGGCTTCGGCGAGCATGAATGTCGCCGCGCCGTCTCCGCAGGCCACGTCCAGAGCCCTCTCGCCCGGCCGGGGCGCGACCGCCGCCACGGCCCGCTCCGAGCAATGCAGCAGCACGGGCTCCCAGTAACGGGCATAGTCCTCAACGGCCCGATCCCAGCCGTACCGCTGCACCCGGCGGTGGAAGCTGTCAGCTCGGACGGTCATGGCCTTCGGTGATGACCGGCGGCTTCTCGAAGATGAATTCGGATGACTGCGCCAGGTTGTAAGCGCCGGCAGCGCGGACGGCCAGCAGGGCCCCCGGCTCGAGCGGCGGCAGCTCCGCCGAGCGAGCCAGGACGTCCGTCTGGAGGCACAGCGGGCCATAGACGGTCGTGGGCTGCGCCTCGCCCGGCACCGCGTCGAGCAGCGCCAGGCTGACCTCCTTCCACAGCGCGGTCGGCAAGCAGTTGATGCCGGCGTCCACGACTACCGCGCCGGGGCCGCGCACGGCGGCCACGCTTGTCAGCAGGACGCCGGCGTCCGCCACAAGCGCTCTGCCCGGCTCCACGACGAGGCGCGGCGGCGCGTGTCCCCAGTTCGCCTTGGCAATCGGCCCGTAGACGCTCGCTGCGTATTCGTGCGCCTCCTGGGCCGGGGGCAGGCCGCCGCCTACGTCCAGGTAGTCGAATACGACGTCGAGCTGCCGCTCGACTTCGAGCGCCAGCCGGGCCAGGCCCGCGCTGACCCGCTCCAGCAGATCTGCCGGCTTGGGCCAGATCAGGTCCACGGCGTGCGCCGGCACGCGCGCAGGCGCGGCCGAGACGGTGTAGCTGCCGACGTGAACGTGCAGGCCTGCCGGCCGCAGCCCGGCCTCGAGCAGCCGCCGCGCGGCCGCCCCGACTCCGTCGGCCGGGAAACCGAACCGGTCGGGGGCATGGCCTTCGAGAACGGGGAAGTGGACCCGGAGCCCGACGGGCAGCGGCCGCCCCCCGGCCACTCGGATGGTCTGCTCCAGCTCGCTCGGCGAGTCGACGTTGACCAGCGCGCCCTCCTCGAAGGCTCGGACCAGGTCATCGTCGGTCTTGAGCGGACCGTTGAGCACGATGCGCTCTCCGGATGCGCCGGCTTGGCGCGCCTGCACGTACTCATGCCCGGAAGCGGCCTCGAGTGAGAGCCCCGCTTCGGCCACCGTGCTCAGCACCTGGGGCAGAGCGCAGGCCTTCATGGCGTAGGCGATGGTCGTCGGATACGGCGCGAAAGCTTCCCGCAGCCAGGCTGCGTTCTGGCGCACCCGCTCGAGCGAATAGACCCATAGGGGCGTGCCGTAGCGCCGCGCCACCCGGCACAGGTTGTCGTCGCCGAGGAATGTCACGCCGCGCTCAGGACGACACGCCTACCGGTGCGCGCCGCAGCAGCGGCAGCACTTCCTCGCCGACATGCGCGGCCTCTTCGCGGTGCGGATAGCCGGACAGAATGAACATGCCAATGCCCGCCTCTAGGTACCGGCTCAGTTCCTCCGCCACCTGTTCGGCCGTGCCCACCAGCGCCGTCCCGGCGCCTCCGCGCACCCGGCGGATGCCCGCCCATAAGTGGTCGGTCACCCAGTCATCGCCGGCGGCCTCGATGGCCAGCATGCGTGCCTGGCCGGCCGAGTCGAAGCCTTCGAACTCGTCGCGCCGCTGGCGCATGACGCGTTCGTCGGCCCGGCTCAAAAGCTCGCGCGCCAGCCGCCGCGCCTCTTCGTACGAGCGGCCCAGAACGACGTGAATGCGAAGGCCGTAGCGCAGCGTCCGTCCGTAGGACGCCGCCAGCTCCCTCATGCCTTCAACGCGCCTGCGCACCTGGTCCACGGGCTCACCCCACAGCAGGTAGGTATGCATCTCCCGCGCGGCCAGCTGCTTGGCCGGTTCCGAGGCGCCGCCCAGGTACAACGGCGGATGGGGCCTCTGTACGGGCTTCGGGCTGGCGTAGGCGCCGGTCAGCTGGAAGAACTCTCCCCGGAAATCGACCGTGCTTTGAGTCCATAGCAGCTTGAGGCAGGCTACGTACTCGGCCAGCCGTCGGTAGCGCGCCTCGTGGTCTAGGGGCTGGCCGAACATGTCCGCCGGCGTGCCTCCGGCGACCATGTTCAGCGCCAGCCGTCCGCCGGATGCCTCGTCCAGGGTGGTGATCATCTTGGCCGACGAGCCGGGGTTGAAGCAGCCTGGCCGGATGGCCACCAGCAGCCGGATTCGCGACGTCACCGGCGCCAGTAGCGCAGCTGCCGTCCACGATTCGGCCATGGGCGCCTCGGCCGCAAATGAGTCGTTGGCGTTGCCCGTGGGGATCAGGATCTCCTCGAACCCGCTCGCTTCCGCGGCCTGGATAACCGAGCGCAGGTACTCGAAGGTCGGCTCGCGCTCGGCCTCGTAGGTGCCTAGGTGGTAGCCGTCCCCCTCGGTGGGGAGGTACCAGGCGAATACGGGCCTCATGCCGCCGCCGGCTGCTTCCTCAGCCGCTCGGCGATTTTCCGGCCGCGATCCGTCTTCGCGCGCTCGAAGAAGGCGATGATCTTGTCCCGGTACATGCCCGAGCGCGCCTCGGCGATGGCCTCCGGCAGCGCCTCGCGGAAGCGCTCGAAGGCTCGGATGTCCGGCTGGGAGAAGTTGATCCGCATGTACTCCGTGGCGCCGTTCTCACCCAGCCCGTCGCCGGGATAGACGGCCACGTTGCGCTTGAACAGCGAGATGGTCAGCTCCTGTGACGTCACGCCAGTTCCCGAAACGTCGATCACCGCCGAGAAGCCGTACTGGGGCTTCACCGGGAAGCGCAGCCCCGGCGTCATCTCCACGGTCTGCTCTACGTGCCGGAAGTTGCGCCGGATGATCTCCTCCGACATGGGGATGTAGCCCTCGTCGTCGAGCGCTGCCTGGGTCGAGATCTGGGCGATCAGGTTCGTGTTCAGCCGCACCAGGCCGATCTTCGCCGCCAGCGCGGCGCGCATCAACGCCGGGTGGCCCGCCAGGAAGCCGATCCGGGCGGCCGCCATGCCATAGCCGTGCGACATGCCGAACGTCGCCACCACATGGCTGGTGTCGGTCTCCTTGTGCAGGGCCGTCATAGGGTAGTGCTGGGCCGCCGGGTCGAGGCGGTGCGCGTCGTGTGTGATGTCGTCAAGCACGAAGGCGCCCGCCCGCGCCGCGATCTCGGCGATGGCAATCAGTTCGTCCTTGGTCTGGATCGTCCCGAACGGGTTGATCGGGTCGCACACCACGATCAGCTTGGTACGGGGCGTAATTGCCTGGGCCACTTCGTCCGGATCGAGCTTGTAGCCATTGTGCGCGCCGAGCGTGATGGCCTTGCACACCCCGCCGGCCAGGATGACGGCCGGGGTGAAGTGGAAGTAGCCCGGGTCGGTGATGATTACCTCGTCGCCCGGGTTCACCAGGGTCATGACCGTGAACGCCACGCCGGCCTGCGCGCCCTCGGTGCCGATGACCTCGAAATCCTCGTCTCGCTCGCGTCCGAACTTCTTGACTGCGGCCAGGTCGCGCAGCGGTCCAATCAGGTCCGGCGAGTAGGGTCCGATGTTCTCGGCCGTGGCCGCGTTGCGCACCGCCTCCACGGCGGCTTGCGGGGGCCCGATATGCGAGCACATCCAGCCCAGGTCCGACCACTCGTCCAATGGCAGGTCGATGCGCCCGGCGCGGTAGATCTGGCCGGGATCGAGCCCGAGGATGGCGATGGCGTCGCGGTACGTCATGTAGTTGCCCATCGCCTGGGGGCTGGCGATCAGCTGCTGGGCACGGTCGGAGAAGCGGCTGGCCAGCCCCTCGCGCTCGATCGGCCAGCCGAGGATGAATCTTTTGCTCGCCATGGCCTTAAGGGTAGGCAGCGCAGCGGCCGCCTACCCTAAGCCCTTCCTACATCTTGAACTCGGCCGGCTGGACGTATTCCCAGGCCTCGCCCTTGCGGTACTTGTCGGCGATCTCCAGCACCTTGACGGCGTACTGGAAGGCGTAGGGGATGCCCACCCCCCCGGGCACGAAGCCCGCGCCGTTGGTGGCCACGGCCACGGCCTCGAAGATCTCGGCGTCTGTCGCGCCCGCCTCGATGGCCGGGATGACGTGGATCAGGCACGCCGGCGAGCGCCAGGTCACGCCGATGGCCACGAACATCAGCTCCTTGATCTTCCGCGGCAGCGCGCCGTCGCCGAAGATGGTCGCGTAGTAGTCGGAGAACTTCTCGCCGGCCTCCGGAGCGACGGTGTTGATGATCTGGAACATGCGTGGGGTGAACAGCATGTTCTTCTTCATGTACTCGTTGGCTTGGGTAGCGCGGTCTGCGGTTACCGCCATGTCTTGCTCCTTTTCCTTCATCAATATGAGGTGCCCGTCCAGGGGTTCGTTGACCTTTTCGATAGCCTGCTCGGCCTCGAAGCCGCTCAGGCCGAGGCGTGCGGCCAACTGGCGCGCCTTGTCTCTCCAATCTCCCGCGATCGTTGACCTCCTCGCTTTAAGGCTCAGGTGGCTTACTGGCCACCACGAAGTACACCAGCCATGACGCGAGCGCCACGGCCAGCACGACCAGAATCAGGTAGCCTTCGACCTGGTTGACGAGCAGATACACGATTGCCGCTACGTAGAGCCCAATATTGAGCCAACGGAAAAACGTTGGCAACCGTCCGCTGCCATAGCCAACCTCATTTCCTACCAAGTCCGGATCAGTCAAGCTGCTCCGGCTCCCCCATGATGCCTCGCCGCCAGCCGAGGAGCAGCATGGCCGCCCAGACGGCCACGAACAGCCCGATCAGCGCGACGACGTAGACATCAGCCTCGTACAGTTCCATCGCTCATAACAAGGGTGAGTTCACCTATTTCAACGTCAGCAGGTACTCCACCAGGTCCTCCAGGTCGGATTCCGGCAGGTGCCCATAGGAAGGCATGATCGTACCCGGAACGAGCGCCTCGGGATCCTTGAGGTGGGCCAGCTGCCAGGCGCGCTGCGCCGTCTGCGGCCGGCTGGCGGTATGGCTCAGGTCGGGCCCTTGCCGTTCCGTGCCCCAGTACACCGGCTTCTGGTAGGCGTAGTCGCCGGCCCGCGACACGGGGCCGATGTCGCCCGCCAAGTACACGGCGCCCTGATCCGCCTCGGTCGACCGGACCTGCTGGGTGTGGCAGTACCAGCAGCCCTCGCGGGCGTAGATCTGCCGCCCGTGCAGCTGCTGTGGGGTGTACGCCGTGGCCAGCTCGCTCGGCGGCGGCGTGAAGGTGGCGGGCAGCAGGATCGTCCCGATCACGCCCAGGGTCAGGAAGAAGGCTGAGCCGAGGGTCAGCTGCGCCACCTCGCGCGGCACGCTCATGCCTCGGCCGCGGCCTTTCGAGCGGTCACAAACCGAACGAACACATACAGGAAGATCACCTGGCCAAAGCCCAGCACCACACCCGACAGGAGCCGTACGAAGAACCAGGCGTGAAGGTTGCGCACCGTGGCCACGAACGGGACGCCCATGGCCCAGTCGCGCCCCTGCTCCAGGCCCATGAACCACAGGGTGTACATGAAAGCCGTGATGCCCACCAGTGACACCCAGAAATGCCATTCGGCCGCCCGTCGCAGCCTGAGCGAAAGTGGCCGGCCCACCATGCGCGGTATGAGGTAGTAGATCAGGCCGAAGGCGAAGAAGCTGTAGTCGGCCACGAACGCCAGGTGGGAATGCCCGACCACCCAGTTCGTCAGGTGCACCAGCGAGTTGAAAGTCCGGAAGGACTGTGCCACGCCCTGCAGACAGGTGAACAGGTAGAAGATCATGCCCACGGTCAGCCATCGCAGCGGCAGGTTCTCGCGCAGCTGGCTCCAGGCGCCCTTCATGGTGAACCACCAGTTGCCGAGCAGCGCCGCGTTGGGGATCACTGTCAGGATGCTGAATGACACCGAGACGATCTGCAGCCAGTCTGGCGCGGGGCTGTAGAGCGCGTGGTGTTGGCCGGTCCACACCGAGGTGAAGCCCCACATCGCCAGGCGGTGGCTGTAGAGCTTATTGCCGGTGAAGCGCGGGAGCATGTAGAACACCAGCCCGAAGGCTGCCGTGGTGAACCAGGCGTTGAACAGGTTGTGGACGTAGAAGTAGTTGATGATGGCGTCGTTCATACCGGTGTAGGCGCCGCTTGGATCCCACAGCTTGTTGCCCACCGCGTACACGATCGGCGTCATGAAGCTCGAGATCATGAACAGCCACACGCTGACGAAGATGCGCGGCTCCTCCCGCTGAGCGACCGTGCGCCAGATGATCGCCGCCAGGGCGATGAAGCACGCCTCCAGCAGGAGACTCAGCGGCCACGTGAGCTCCGCATATTCGCGGCCCTGCGTGTAGCCCAGCGGGAAGGTGATGGCCGCGCCGAGCATCGCCCCGTTCCAGGCGTAGAGCAGCGTCCGCGCCAATCCGGGCCACGCCAGGCGGGCGCGTGTCAGCCGGCAGGTGAGGTACAGCATCGAGCCAATCCACACCATGGAGACCCAGCCGAAGATCCCGAGCCAGACGTGAAATGGCCGCAGTCGGCCGAAGTTGATGGCCGCCTTGAGGGCGTCCGGCACCAGCTGTTGGATAACCGGCGGGCTGTACAGGAAGACCGACAGGACGATGCCGGCCAGGATGTTCAGCGCCAGCCAGAACGCGCCCGAGTAGATGAAGTAGCGGGCGATCGGCTCGTCGTCGGTGGGCCTTTGCGGCGGCTCACCCTCGCCGCCCGCTCGGGGACGGATCTCCGCTTCGGCTATCGCCACGGACTAGACCGTCAGCTGCGACTGAATCGGCGTGCCGCGGGCGATGGTTGAGCCAACCGGGGAGCGCTTCACCGCGAAATCCACGATCTCCTGAAGCGCCTCCTTCCCGGCCGAGCTGTCGACGAAGAGGTGCAAGCCGATGGACGAGAAACCCGGGTTGTCCGTCGGCGCCAGGCCTAGGATCGAGGGCCGCGCGATGGTGCCATGGACCTCCGCCCGCATCGAGCGGATCTCGACCCCCTTATCGGCCGCCCGTGCCGCCACCATCGAGACCACGCACGAGCCCAGCGCCGCGAGCAGCATCTCGACGGGCGTCGCCGCGGAGTTCTGACCGCCCAGCGCCGCGGGCTCGTCGATCTCAACCGCCGGCTTGTCGCGCGATTGCGCGGCAGACTTGAGGCCGCCCTGCCAGATGACTGTCGAGCGGCTGGTCGCCTCACGGGGCGCAGCCGTCACCCGGGCCGCGGTTTCCCGCAGCGTCCCCACCTCCACCCCGTTTACCACGGGCGGCATGTGCCACCCATTATGCTCCGAGCACGAAATTGCTCTCCACCGCCACCCCGCTCCGCAGCGTATTGAGCACTACGCAATAGCGTTCCGCGTTCTGCAGCAGCCGTTGGGCGCGATCCTCGTTTTGCTCGCCAGCGAGGCCCACTCGCGTGTTGCAGGTGATCGCCTTGAATCCGACCGGCACATCACGAGAGATGCCCATCGTGCCCCGTAGGTCCAGCTCGCCGATGGCCTCAACCTCCAGCGACTCGAGCTCGATGCCCATCGCCGCCGCCACCATGCGGACGGTGATCTCCTGGCAGGCCGCGAGCGCGCCCAGCAGGACGTCGCCCGAGCAGGGCACGTCGCCTTCGCCGCCAACGCCGGGATGCGCGCCCGAGCGCCACACTTCGCTCGGCACGGCGTCCGGCGAGACGGCGCAGTGCAGCGGGTCGGCCAGATCGCTCGGCCGGCTGCTGACCCGAAGCCGGATGGTGGCCGCCTCGGGCGTCTGCTGGTAGCGGGCCTTGATGGGCGCTTGGATGTCGCGGATGTTCACCTTCGAGGCTGGCATGTTCGCGATCTTAGTCCCGAAGCAAGCGCAGCCTCGCTCGTTACACTTCGTCCGCTTTGAAGGCGCAAGCCCCACGAGGCACCCAGGACATCCTGCCGGCCGAGCAGCCGTACTGGGATCTCGTCCGCCAAACCGCCGCGGAAGTCGCCCGCCAGTACGGCTTCCAGCGTATCGACACGCCCATGTTCGAGAACACGCGCGTGTTCGAGCGCGGCGTGGGCCAGGGCACCGACATCGTCGAAAAGGAGATGTACACCTTCGAAGACAAGGGCGGCGACAGCATCACACTGCGCGCCGAGGGCACCGCGCCGGTGGTCCGGGCGTACATCGAGCACGGCATGCACAAGCTGCCCCAGCCGGTGAAGCTCTACTACATCTGCCCCATCTTCCGCTTCGAGCGGCCGCAGAAGGGCCGCTATCGTCAGCACCACCAGTTCGGTGTTGAAGCCCTGGGCGAGATGGACCCGGCGCTCGACGCGGAGGTCATCGAGCTGCTGTGGACGCTCTATGCCCGGCTCGGGCTCCAGGGCCTCAGCCTGCAGATCAACAGCATCGGCGACGGCAAATGCCGGCCGCGTTACCTGGAGGAGCTGCGCAGCTACTACCGCGCCCACCTCGACGAGGTGTGCGACGACGACCGCGTCCGATTCCAGAAGAACCCGCTGCGGCTGCTGGACTGCAAGGTGCCGAGCTGCCAGGCCATCGCTAATCGGGCGCCGCACTCGGCAGATTTCCTGTGCGACGAGTGCGCGGCGCACTTCGCCGGCCTGCGGCGCAGTCTCGACCTGCGTGGGCTGAAGGCCGAGGTCAACTTCCGCCTGGTGCGGGGCCTGGACTACTACACGAGGACAGTGTTCGAGATCTGGCCGGCCCACGGCGGGGCGCAATCGACCATAGGCGGCGGCGGCCGCTACGACGGCCTGGCCGAGGAGCTGGGCGGCCCGCCTACTCCCGGCATCGGCTTCGGCACAGGTATCGAGCGCATCATCCTGAACTACAAGGAGGCGCACCCGGAGGGCCTCCCCCCGCCCGCGGCCGACGTCTTCATGGTGGCGGCCGGCGACGGCGCGCGCGACAGGGCTACTGAGCTCTCGGTCGGCCTGCGCCAGAGCGGCATTGCTGTCGCGGGCGCCTACGGTGAGCGCTCGTTCGGCGCGCAGATGAAGGCGGCCGGCGGCTCGGGGGCGCGCTTCGCCCTCATTCTCGGCCAGGACGAGTTGGCGAGCGGGCAGGCGTCGCTGAAGGATCTGGCCAACGGCGAGCAGGTGCTGGTGCCCATGGATCGGCTCGTGCCGGAGCTCCAGGCGCGCCTGGCAGTCAGGGCGCCGTGATCGCCGTCGTCGACTACGGCGCGGGCAACCTGCGCTCCGTGGTCCGCGCGCTCGAGCATGCCGGAGCCGAGGCACTGATCACCTCCCGGCCCGCCGATCTGGACCGCGCCCAGGCCGTCGTATTGCCGGGCGTGGCCGCGGCGGCCGACACCATGAAGGGCCTACGCGGGCGGGGCCTGGTCGAGCCGCTGCTGCGCGGTATCGAGTCCGGCAAACCCTTCCTGGGGTTGTGCATGGGTTTGCAGGCGCTGTTGACGTACAGCGAGGAAGGCGGCCACCAGCAGTGCTTGGACGTCATCCCCGGCGTAGTCCGCAGGCTTCCCGCGGGCCTCAAAGTTCCGCAGATGGGCTGGAACCAGGTCGCCTGCCAGTCCGAACACGCGCTTCTGGATGGCATCCCGGATGGCTCATATTTCTACTTCGTGCACTCCTTCTACGCCGAGCCGTCCGATCCGGCCGTGGTCGTGGCCACGACCGAGTACGGCGTGCGCTTCCCGTCCATCCTGGCCCGCCGCAGCGTGTTCGCCACACAGTTCCATCCCGAGAAGAGCGGCGCCCGTGGCCTCCAGCTGTACCGAAACTTCGTGGGCCAGGTCCGCCGGTGCTGGTGATCCCGGCGCTCGATCTCATGGGCGGCAAGTGTGTCCGCCTGTATCAGGGCAACTACGACCAGTCCACCGAGTATTCCGGCGACCCCATCGCCGTTGCCAAGCATTGGCAGGATACCGGCGCCGAGTGGCTCCACATCGTGGACCTGGACGGCGCCCGCGCCGGCCAGCCCAAGCACCTCGAAGTAGTGCAGGCCATCCGTTCGGGTGCCTCCGGTCTGAAGATCGAGCTGGGCGGCGGCCTCCGAACCATGGAGGCGCTCGCGCAGGCCCTCGACACCGCCGACCGGGTCGTGCTCGGGACGGCCGCTGTGCGGGAGCCCGAGCTCGTGCGCGAAGCTGTGTCGCGGCACGGCGCGAGGATCGCCGTTGGGATCGATGCCCGCAAGGGACTCGTCGCCGTGGACGGATGGGAGGCGGCCACGACTCGCCCGGCGTACGACGTCGCCGAGGAGATGCAGGCGGCCGGCGTGCAGACCATCATCTTCACGGACATCGAGACCGATGGCACGCTGCAGGGCCCCAATCTCAATGCCCTGGCTGCTCTGCGGGGCTTGCAGGGCATCACGCTCATCGCCTCCGGCGGCGTAGCCTCCGTGGCCCATCTCCGCCAGATCGCCAGGCTGGGCATCGACGCCTGCATCGTCGGGAAGGCGCTCTACGACGGCACGCTCGATCTCAGCCGCGCCATGCACGAGGTCGGCGAAGAGACGGAGCGCTACGAGTGGTGAATTCGTCTCCTGTCCTGGGGTCATGCTCACTAAGCGCGTGATCCCTTGCCTGGACGTGACCGGAGGTCGCGTCGTCAAGGGCACACGCTTCCTCGCGCTGAAGGACGCCGGCGACCCCGTGGAGCTCGCCGCCCTGTATGACCGCGAGGGGGCCGACGAGATCGTCTTCCTCGATATCACCGCCAGCTCCGACGAGAGGGAAACCATGGTCCACGTCGTCGAGCGCACCGCCGACCAGGTCTTCATCCCGCTCACCGTCGGCGGAGGCATCCGCTCCACTGAGGACATGGACTGTATGCTCCGCGCCGGCGCCGACAAGGTCTCTATCAACTCCGCGGCCGTTGCCGATCCCGACCTCATCCGCCGCGGCGCCGAGCGCTTCGGCAGCCAGTGCGTGGTCCTGGCCATCGACGCGAAGCAGGATGGCCGGTCCTGGCGCGTCTACACCCATGGGGGCCGCAAGCCCACTGAGCTCGACGCCGTCGAATGGGCCGCCAGGGGCGCCGAGCTCGGCGCAGGCGAGATACTCCTCACCAGCATGGACCGCGACGGCACTAAGGACGGGTATGACCTGGAGCTCACTTCCGCGGTCGCGCAAGCCGTGCCGGTTCCAGTGATCGCCTCCGGCGGCGCGGGCCGGTTGGAGCACCTGGCTGAAGCCGTGTCCGAAGGCGGCGCCGACGCCGCCTTGGCGGCCTCGATCTTCCATTTCGCCGAGTTCACCATCCGCCAGGCCAAGGAGCTGATGGCCGCGCGCGGCATCCCCGTGCGGCTGGACTACCCATGATTGACCTCCAAGCCCTCAACTGGAATGAGGCCGGGCTCATCCCGGCGATCGTCCAGCACGCCCGCACCCGCCAGGTGCTGATGATGGCCTTCATGAACCGCGAGTCCCTGGAGCGCACGCTGCAGGGACCGCACGTCTGGTTCTGGAGCCGCAGCCGGCAGGAGCTGTGGGAGAAGGGCGCCACTTCAGGGAATTACCTCACCGTCCGCCAGGTGATCCCGGACTGTGACGGCGACACCCTGCTCGTTCTCGCCGAGCCCGCCGGCCCCGTCTGCCACACCGGACAGGCCAACTGCTTCTACGAAGGTGAGATCCCGCCCGGCCCGGAGGTCATGGAGGAGCTGGCGGCGGTCATCGCCCAACGCAACCGCGACCGTCCGGAGGGCTCCTACACTGCCAAGCTGCTCAGCGAGGGCATCGATCGCATCGCTAAGAAGATCGGTGAGGAGTCGTCAGAGGTGATAATTGCCGGCAAGAACCAGGCGCCCGACGAGATTGCCTGGGAAGTTGCCGACCTGCTGTACCACACCCTCGTGCTCCTCGAGGCTAGCGGCGTGCCACTGGACGCCGTTTACGCCGAGCTCGTCAAGCGCCGGAAGTAGACGATCCGGCATCCTGCCGCTGCAAGCGATCTGCCGCGGCAAACCCGCTGGCCACGCAGTCGGGGATACCAACGCCGCCGTAGGCATTGCCGGCCAGGGCCAGGTTCGGGGGAAGCGACCGCTCCAGGGCGGCCACACGGTCCAGGTGGCCCGGTTCGTACTGGGGCATGCTGTCCGGCCAACGGTTGAGCCAGACCTCCTCGGGCTCGCCGCTGATGCCCAGCAGCTCAGCGAGCTCCGCGAGACACCGAGAGATGAGCTCCGTGTCGGGCAGCGAGTAGACGTGGGGCTGGAGCATGCCGCCGGCGAAGGCCCGCAGCAGCACCCGGCCGGCTGGCGCGCGGCCTTCGAATTTCGCGCTGCTGAAGGTGCAGGCCATAACGGTTCGGCCCTCGACGGCCGGTACGACGAAGCCGGCGCCGTCCAGCGGATGCCGCACTTGCGAGCGCTGGAAACCGAAATTGATCGTCGCCACCGACGAGTAGCTCACCGCCGGAACCGACAGCTCCGGCGCCAGCCGTGCTGCCTCCGGCGGAGGCACCGCCAGGCACACGGCGTCGCCGCCAGCGTCAGCCAGCGAGGATATACGTGTCTCGAGCCGGACGTCGTCCAGCCGTGAGGCTAGCGTGTCCACCAGCGTCTGCATGCCGTCGCGAAACGTCAGGAACATGCCGTAGCGGGCGCCCGACGCGCGCTCAGAGCGCCGAAGCAGACCCCGGATCACGCTCCCATGCCGCCGTTCCATCTCCAGGAACTGGGGCATGGTCGCCTTGAGGCTGAGCCGGTCCGGGTCGGCCCCGTAGATGCCGCCCAGCAGCGGCTGGGCGAGGCGCTCCAAAGCCTCGCCGCCCAGGCGGCGGCGGACGAAACTGCCCAGCGTCTCGTCCGCGACGGAACGCGGCGGCATGACCAGGTCGGCCAGCATGCGCGCCTTGCCTGGCCAGGAGACCGCTGGCGACCGTAGGAACGGCCACAAGGCCGAGGGGGCCATCAGATACACGCCCTCCGGGATGGGCAGCAGGCGCCGCCCGCGCAGGATGAAGCTGCGGCGAGCCTCCCGGCGCACCTGGATCAGCTGGCGCTCGATGCCTAGCTGTCGGCAGAGATCGCGCATCGGTGGCTTGTCCAGGAAGGAGTCGGGGCCTGCCTCCATGAGGTAACCTTCCCGGCGCTCGGTTCGGATCACGCCTCCGAGACGTGGCGACCGTTCGTACAGGATCGCGCCTGCCCGCCCCCGGTAGGCCGCCGCCAGGCCGCTTATCCCGCCCCCTACCACGGTCAGCCTCATGCCAAAAGCGAGCCCTCGATTGGTAGACTTGAATTCGCATGAACGCGGCATGACGCCGCAACCCTGATCCGTGAGGGATCTCTCATTCCGACCTATGTTTCGCTGGCGATTTACCTCGGCCTCGCCGGCCTGCTGGCAACCGTCCTGATTTTCATCTCAGGCAGGCTTTCGCCCAGGAATCCCACAGCCACCAAGCTGCAGCCCTATGAGTGTGGCATTTCCGAGCCCACCCCCACCGAGGCACGCTGGCCAGTACGGTTCGCCCTCGTAGCCATGCTGTTCCTAGTGTTCGACGTCGAAGCCCTGTTCCTCTATCCCTGGGCCGTGCTGGTCCGAGAGCTGAGCTGGACCGGCATCGGCGTCATGCTCAGCTTCTTCATCATCCTGGGCGTCGGCTATGTCTACGCCCGCGGCCGTGGAGCCCTCGAATGGCGGTAGCCAGCCGGGACGGCGCGCCCGGCGTCTTCCTGAGCCGCCTCGAGGAGTGGAGCCGCGAGAATTCCCTCTGGCCCGTCATGTTCGGGCTGGCCTGCTGCGCCATTGAGATGATGGCCATGGCCGCGTCGCGTTTCGACGTCGCTCGCTTCGGCTCCGAGCTGATGCGGCCCAGCCCACGCCAGGCCGACCTGATGATCGTCTCCGGCCGCGTGTCACAGAAAATGGCCCCAGTGCTCAAGGAGATCTACGACCAGATGCCGGACCCGAAATGGGTCATCGCCATGGGCGACTGCGCCTCCTGCGCCGGCGTGTTCAATAACTACGCGGTGGTCCAGGGCGTCGACAAGATCGTGCCGGTGGACGTTTACGTGCCCGGCTGCCCGCCCCGGCCCGAGGCCGTCATCGATGGCATCATCAAGCTCCAGCAGCGCATTCGCGAGCAGGCCGCCAGGTGACGGTCACCGCCGCCGAGCTGCCGGCGACCATCCAGCGTCTCAAGGACGAGGGCTACACCCGCTTCGTCGACCTCACAGCCGTCGACTATCCCGATCGCGATCAACGCTTTGAGCTGAACTACCTCCTGTATCACATGCGCGACCGGGCCTGGGTTCGCGTCAAGGCCTGCACGGCGGGCAAAGCGCCCAGCATCACCGGCATCTTCAGCGGCGCCCATGCCTACGAGCGTGAGGTTTACGACATGTTCGGGGTGGAGTTCGAGGGCCATCCAGCGCTGTACCGCCTCCTCCTGCCCGACGACTGGGTAGGGCATCCTCTCCGCCGCGACGAGCCGCTGGGCGGCGAGGAAGTCGATTTCACCACGCGCCGCGTTCCGCACGGCGACTAGCCCCTCATGCCCGATCTGCTGACCGCGGACCGCCCGGAGATCCTACACGTCAACCTCGGGCCGCAGCACCCCTCAACCCACGGCGTTCTACGGGTCGAGCTGCTGCTGGATGGCGAGCGGGTCGTAAAGTGCCGCCCGGTCATCGGCTACCTGCACACCGGCATCGAGAAAACCATGGAATGCCGGACCTACCTGCACGGCGTGACCATGACCGACCGGATGGACTACCTGAACCCGCTCGGCAACAACCTGGCTTACGCGCTGAGCGTGGAGAAGCTGTTCGGCTGCGATGTCCCGCCGCGCGCCCAGATCGGCCGCGTGCTCCTGGCCGAGCTGACGCGCATCAACTCCCATTTAGTCTGGACCGGCACGACCGCGCTCGATCTGGGCGCCAACTCGGTCTTCCTCTACGCCTTCCGGGAGCGCGAGCTGCTGCTCGATCTGTTCGAGGAGCTGTCGGGCGCGCGCATGATGACCAGCTTCATCCGCCCCGGCGGTCTGTTCGGCGACCTGCCCGACCCCTGGCTGGACCAAGTCGCCCGCTTTTTGGACATCCTGCCCGCGCGCGTTGACGACTACGAGGCCCTGCTCACGGATAACCCGCTGTTCAAAGAGCGGACCGTGGGCATCGGCAAGCTGCCGGCCGAGGCGGCTCTCGACCTGGGCGTGAGCGGGCCGATGCTGAGGGCATCGGGCATCCAGTTCGACCTGCGCAAGACGAACCCCTACTCGATGTACGACCAGTTCGATTTCGACGTGCCGGTGCGCCAGGAGGGGGACTGCTATGCCCGTTACAAGGTGCGGATCGCCGAGCTGCGTGAGAGCATCAAGATCTGCCGCCAGGCCCTCGACAAGCTGCCCGACGGGCCGGTCCGGACGTCCGATCGCAAGGTCGTCCCGCCGCCCAAGGAGGAGCTGGGCCGTTCCATGGAAGCGGTCATCCATCATTTCAAGCTGTACACCGAGGGCATCCGGCCCCCGGCCGGCGAGGCCTACGTGGGCATCGAGTCGCCGCGGGGCGAGCTGGGCTTCTTCATCGTGAGTGACGGCTCCGGTAAGCCGTGGCGCTGCCACGAGCGGGCGCCCTCATTCGCCAACCTCCAGGCGCTGCCGATCATGGCCGAGGGTGGGCTGGTGGCCGATCTCATCGCCATTATCGCCAGCATCGATCCCATCCTCGGCGAGGTGGACCGCTGAGCCCCGAAACCGAGCAGCGCATTCGCGACGAGGTCGCGCGCTACCCGGAGCCGCGGACCGCCCTCCTTCCGGCCCTGAAGATCGCCCAGGCCGAGGAGCGGTGGCTGCCTCCGGCGACCATAGCCCGGGTGGCCGACCTAGTGGGCGCGTCTCACGCCTCGGCCAACGAGCTGGCCACGTTCTATTCCATGCTCCACAAGGAGCCGGTCGGTCGCACCATCGTGGAGGTCTGCGCCCAGCTGCCGTGCGCCCTGCGCGGCGCCGACGAGCTGCTGGAGCGGCTTTCGGCGGAGCTGGGCATCGCTCCAGGCGAGACTACACCCGACGGCGCGATCACTCTCAAGCGCACGCACGAGTGCTTCGGCGCCTGCCACCGCGCGCCGATGTGCCTCGTCGACCATGAATATCGCGAGAACCTCCGCGGCGAGCAGCTCGAGGCCCTCATTTCGAAGCTCCGGACCGTGGCACATTGAGCGCGCCGTCCGCCGTCGCCTACCAGCCCATCCTCCTTCGCTATCAGGGTCGCACCGAGCCGGTCGGCCTCGAGGAGTACGGGGGCTACGCTGCCTGGCGCAAGGCGCAGGACATGTCCCCCGAAGAAGTGGTCGAGGAGGTCAAGCGCTCCAACCTCCGTGGCCGCGGCGGCGCCGCCTTCCCTACCGGCATGAAGTGGAGCTTCGTGCCCAAATCAGAGGGCCCCAAGTACCTCACCGTCAACGCCGACGAGTCCGAGCCGGGCACCTTCAAGGATCGCGAGATCATGGAGACCTGCCCGCATATGCTCATCGAGGGCAGCCTCATCGCCTGCTACGCCTTCGGCGCCAGGACCGCCTTCATATACATCCGCGGCGAGTACAAGACCGCGGCCGATCGCCTGGAAACGGCCATCGCCGAAGCTGCCAGAGCCGGCTTGCTGGGCGACTACCAGGTGCTGGTTTTTGCCGGCGCCGGGGCCTACATCTGCGGCGAGGAGACGGCCCTGCTCGAGTCGCTCGAAGGGCGCCGGCCGATGCCCCGATCCCGCCCGCCGTTCCCGGCTGTGGAGGGCCTCTATCGCCGGCCCACGGTCATCAACAATGTCGAGACGCTGGCCAACGTGCCGCACATCATCACCAACGGGGCCGACTGGTTCAAGTCCGTCGACCCCAAGATCTTCTGCCTGTCCGGCCATGTCAACCGGCCCGGCAACTACGAGCGCCCGCTCGGCTCGCTGACCGTCCGCGAGCTGATCGAGGAGCTCGGCGGCGGCGTCATCGGCGGCCGGCAAGTCAAGGGTGTGCTGCCGGCCGGCGCTTCGGCTCCAATGCTCACCGCCGACAAGCTGGACACGCGCCTGGACTACGACTCCGTCCGTAAGGCGGGCTCCATGCTCGGCTCGGCGTCTTTCATCGTGCTGTCCGACGCCGTCTGCATGGTCCGCGCCGCGGCCCGCATGGTCGAGTTCTTCCGCAACGAGTCATGCGGCAAGTGCACGCCTTGTCGCGAGGGCACCATGTGGCTCTACAAGGTCCTCACGCGCCTGGAGGAAGGCCACGGCAGCGAGGCCGATCTGGACCTGCTGCTCTCGCTCTCCGACGAGATCTCGGGCAAGGTGCTGTGCGCCCTGGGTGACTTCGCCGTCAGCCCGGTGGTTTCGACCGTCAACCACTTTCGCGACGAATACCTGGCGCACGTGCGCGACGGCCGCTGCCCGTTCGGGAGTTGGGCGCTTGGCTGAGCCTCCTGTCCACGTCATCATCGACGGGCGCGAGGTCGAGGTGCCGCGTGGCACGCTGGTCATCGAGGCCGCCAAGCAGGCCGGCGTCGAGATCCCGGTCTTCTGCTACCACCCCAAACTCAAGCCCGTCGGGGCCTGCCGCATGTGCCTGGTCGACATCGAGAAGATGCCCCGCCTGCAGACCGCCTGCACCACGCCGGTAGCCGAGGGCATGATCGTGCATTCCGCCAACGACCGCGCCCGCAGCGCCCAGAAGGGCATCATCGAGCTGCTGCTGGCCAACCACCCGCTCGACTGCCCCATCTGCGACAAGGGCGGCGAGTGCCCGCTTCAGGACAACACCTTCACGTTCGGTCTGGGGACCAGCCGCTACGGGGAGCCCAAGCGCAGGCTGGCCAAGGCCCTGCCGCTCTCGGACCGCATCGTGCTCGACCGTGAGCGCTGCATTATGTGCTACCGCTGCGTGCGCTTTCAGGATGAGATCGCCGGCGACCAGGCCCTGGCCGCCGTCGAACGCGCCGGCACGACGCAGATCGGCGTGCTCGAGGGCGAGACGTTCGATTCGCCCTTCTCAGGCAATACGATCGACCTCTGTCCTGTCGGCGCCCTGCTCAGCAGGCAGTACCGTTTCCGCGCCCGCCCCTGGGATCTGCAGCGCGCGCCCTCGGTTTGCGTTGGCTGCGCGGTGGGCTGCAACGTCGAGCTGCACGCTCGCGATCAGGCCCTGCAGCGGATGGTCCCGCGCGAGAACATGGCCGTCAACAACGAGTGGCTGTGCGACTACGGCCGGTTCGACTCCTTGCCCCTGGGTATCGAGCGCGCCCGCCAGGCTGCCGTCGATGGCTCGCCGGTGTCGTGGAGTGTGGCGCTTGGCCGGGCCGCCGAGCTGCTGCGCTCGGACTCGTGCGAGATCGTGGCTGCGCCGTCGATCACCAATGAGGCGCTGGCCGCGCTGCGCAAGCTGTCGGCCGGCCTTGGCGCGCCGCTGGGCGTGTGGCCGGCCCGGACGGGTCGCGTCCGCGGCTCGATCGAGGATTTGGTTGCCTCGAAGACGATCATCCTGCTGGACTTCGACGTCTGGCGCGAGCTGCCGGTTCTCGCCCTGCGTATCCGCGAAGCGCTTGCCGCCGGCGGCCGGCTGTACTTTGTCGGATCAGGCTCGAACGGCCTTCGCCGTGACACGGCGGCCACATATGGCAGCGTGGAGGAACTGCTTCAAGCATTCGCCTCTCCGGAGCTGGCCTCCCGCTTCACGGCCCCGAGGCCGGAGCCCTCAACTGGCGCTGGCGGCGATCCCAGGCGCAGCTATGGGCCGCCGGCTCCGGTTTCCGTCCTCGGCGGTGGCGCCGAGGACCTGGCGCAGCGCCTTGAGGCTACCGGCATGGTCGGCGAGCCGCCAAAGGCCGCCAACGGCTATGCCATGGCCGAGCTGCCAGCTGCGAACTTCTCTGCCGAGACGCTGCTGCTCGTAGGCAACGAGGACTGGCCCTCGCTCAATGGCAAGCGCACCGTCCAGCTGCGCTGGACGCCCGCGGCCGGCGACGTGGTCCTGCCCATGACCCATCCCTATGAGCAGTCCGGCACGATCACCAACCTTGAAGGGCGCGTCCAGCAGCTGCAAGCGGGCGGAAAGCTCGCGGGCGACGCGCGGCCGGACTGGGCGGCCGTGGCCGACCTGGCGCGCGCGCTGGGGCTGACACCCGCTGAGGAGGAACGGCAAGCTGCGATTGCCTGAAGTGGGCCTGGAGGTCGTTCGGTCGGCTGTCGTCATCTTCCTGCTGCTGACCGGCATGGCCTATATGACCTGGTTCGAGCGGCGCGTCATCAGCCGCCTTCAGGTCCGGCTTGGGCCCAACCGCGTGGGCCTTGCAGGCCTGCTCCAGCCGCTGGCCGACGCCCTCAAGCTGTTCTTCAAAGAGGACGTCCGCCCCAGTCGGGCGGATCGGCTGCTGTTCCCTCTCGCTCCTGCCATCTCGCTGTTCGCGGCGCTGGCCGCTTTCGCCGTCGTGCCGCTGGGCCCCAACGTTCAGATCGCGGGCGTCACCATGCCGGGCGCCGTGGCCGGGCTCTCGGTAGGCCTGCTGTACCTCATCGGCGTGTCCAGCTTGGGCGTATACGGCCTCGTGCTTGGCGGCTGGGCGTCTGGCTCAAAGTACTCGCTCATCGGCGGCCTCCGTGCCGCCGCCCAGGTCGTGTCCTACGAGCTCATCCTGGGCATGGCCCTGGTTTCCGTGGCCATCGTCTCCGGCACGCTGTCACTGGGCGGCATCGTCGAGGGCCAGGCCAACCGCCTGCCGTACATCATCCTGCAGCCTCTCGCCTTCCTGCTCTACCTGATCGCCGCCGTGGCCGAGACGAACCGCGCCCCTTTCGACCTGCCCGAAGCCGACACGGAGCTGGTCGCCGGCTATCACACCGAGTACGGCGGCATGCGTTTCGCCATGTTCTTCATCGCCGAGTACATCAACGTCATCACTGTCTCCGCGCTGGCGGCCACGGTCTTCTTCGCCGGCTGGTCGGGCCCGGCGCTGCCCGGTCCGCACTGGCTGTTCGTGAAGATGCTGGTGTTCCTGTTCTTGTTCGTGTGGCTGCGGGCCACATTGCCGCGGCTGCGCTACGACCAGCTGATGCGCCTGTGCTGGTCGGTTTTGCTTCCGCTGGCGCTTGTCAACCTCCTGGCTACAGCCATCGCGGTCGCGGCGCTAGGCTAGTTCTGGGTGAACGAGCTGGGCGCCCTGTTCAAGGGTTTGTGGACGACGCTGAAGCACGCGCTGCGTCCGCCGGTCACTCTGCGCTATCCCGAGGAAAAGAAGCCGCTTGCGCCCAATTTCCGCGGCCGCCACCGCCTCTACCGCCATGACAACGGGCTGGAGCGCTGCATCGGCTGCGAGCTGTGCGCAGCCGCGTGTCCCTCGCAGGCCATCCTGGTCGAGCCCGCCGAGAACGATCCCGAGCACCCCGTCTCGCCCGGCGAGCGCTACGCCCGCCGCTACGAGATCAACCTGATCCGCTGCATCTTTTGCGGCTTCTGCGAGGAAGCCTGCCCGGTGGACGCCATCAAGCTTGGCCCCGAGTACGAGCTGGCCGACTACACACGTGAGTCGTTCGTCTACACCAAGGAGATGCTACTGGAGCCGGAGAAGTACGCCCCCGCCCGGCAGCTCCACTCGGACGTGGACGTGCCCCGCCCCGATTACACCGCCGGGGGCAAGGCACTGGGCGACCTGTACGGGACGTATCACCCCATCCGAGACTCCTCCGGGAACGGCTGAGGCTAAATGGACGCTCCGCTGCCCCCTGTCGCGACCGCTTGCGCGCTGGCGCTCGTCTCGGCGTTCCTGGTGGTGCTCTCGGACCGCGCGATCCGCGCTGTGGTCGCGCTGCTGGCCCACAGCCTAGCCATCGCCGCGCTTTACGCGCTGCTTGCCGCCGGGCTGGTAGCTGTGGGCCAGCTGCTGATCTATTCCGGGGCCATCGTCGTGCTGTTTCTGTTCGTGGTGGCCCTACTGCCGCCCGGCGGCCGCGAGCTGGCTTCGCAGCCGCTGCGCGTGGCTGCGGGCGTGGTGGTCGGGCTGACCCTGCTGGCCGCGCTCTACGCCGGCGTTGCTCCGGGCCTGCAGGGCCTCACCGTGGCCGCCGCGCCCGCCGTCGGCTCGATCTCCGGCGTTGGCCACCAACTGTTCGACGAGGGCAAGCTGCTCATCGCCTTCGAGTTGACTGCACCGCTGCTGTTGGTGGCCATTATCGGCGCGGTGACGCTCTGGCGCCGCCAGGAGGCCCCAGCCTAGCCTGATGCCGATCACCTTGACCGTGCTGGGCACCAGCGGCCTGCTGTTCGCGCTGGGCGCAACCGGTGTGATGCTGCGCCGCAATCCGGTGGCAGTGCTGATGTGCATTGAGCTGATGCTCAATGCTGGAAACCTGCTGCTGGTTCTCGGCGCTCGTGCGCGCGGCAATGATGCCGGGCAGGCGGCCGCCCTGATCGTGCTGGTTATCGCCGCGGCCGAGGCCGTGGTCGGTCTGGGCCTGGCCCTGGTCCTGTTCCGCAAGCGCGAGGCGGTGGACATCGACGAGCCTCGGGCGGTGCGGGGTTGACGGGGCGCCCGGCCGAGCCAGCGGCTCGGGCTGCAAGCCTGCTGCGGCGTGTCGAACCGCCGACGGAGCTCCGCCCATGAGCCAGTGGCTCGCCTGGAGCTTTCTCTTCACCGTCCCAGGGCTCGTCCTTGGCTCGACAGGTGCCGTGAAAAGGCCTGGCCTGGCGAGCATTCCCGGCCCTATCGCCATCTTGGCGCTGGCCGTCGCCTGGCTCGTGGGCGCCGGACAGCCAACCGCGATCGAGCTCGGGGGTTGGTTGCCATTCGTGCCCGATGGCCGTTTCCTGCTCCGGGTAGACGCTCTGAGCGCCTTCATGCTGGGAGTCCTCGGCCTCGTCTCGGCCTGCGTGTACGTCTATTCGCTCGGCTATCTCGAAGGAGATCCGGGTATCCGGCGGTTCTTCGCTTTCCTCGACGTGTTTGTCGGCGCCATGGCCCTGCTGGTGACGGCCGGCAACCTGGCCGTCCTGCTTATCGGCTGGACCGGCGTGGGCATGACGAGCTTCTTCCTGATCAGTTTCTGGCGCGACCGGCCAGGCACCCTGTACGCTGGCCTGCAGGCCATCGCCGCCAACGCCGTCGGCGATGGCGCGCTCATCCTTGCGGCGGTCGTAGTCCCCGCGGGCTGCGGCGACTTGGCCAGCCTCCAGAGATGCACTGGAGGGCTCGGCGGCGCGCCACTGCTGGCCGCGCTGATCGTCGTGGCCGCCTCTGCCAAGTCGGCCCAGGGGCCGCTCTACTTCTGGCTGCCCAGCGCCATGGCCGGCCCAACGCCCATCAGCGCGCTGATCCATGCCGCCACGATGGTCGCCGCCGGCGTGTACCTCCTGGCCCGGACCTACCCGGTGCTGGCGCTGACCCCGGCAGCCGTCGGCGCGACCGCCGTCCTGGGCGTGGTGACGGCGCTGTTCGGCGCTGTCATGTCCCTGCGCCAGACGAACCTCAAGCGCGGCCTAGCCTACTCCACGGTCAGCCAGCTCGGCTACATGTTCGCGGCGATCGGTTTCGGCGCGCCGTTCGCGGCAATCTTCCACCTTGGCAGCCAGGCTTTTTTCAAGGCGCTGCTGTTTCTGGCGGCCGGCGTGGTGATCCATGCGCTCGCTGGCGAGGAGGAGCTCGCGGCCATGGGCGGCCTGGGCCGGGCGCTGCCGGCAGCCATGCTCGCGTTCGTGGCCGGCTCCGCGTCGCTGTTCGGACTGCCTCTGACGGCCGGGGCGTTCAGCAAGGACGCCATCCTGGACGCCGGCTTCGGCATCGCGCCGCTTCTTGCTTGGTCGCTCATCGCCGGGGCGCTGCTGAGCGGGATGTACATCGGCCGGCTGTTCTTTGCCACCTTCTACGCGCCGCCTCCCGACGAGCCACGCCACCTTCACCCCGTCTCGCCCACATTGATATGGCCGCTCCTGCCGCTGGCCATTGGCTCTCTGACGTTCGGCTTCGCGCAGTTCCCGCTCGGCGGCCTGGGCCACGTTCTGGAGCCTGCCCTTGGGCCAGGCGAGATGCTGAGCCTGTCCTCGCCGGCAGGCATCGTGGCCGCCTGGCTCGGCCTGCTGGGCTTCATCGTCGGCACGAGGTGGCGCGTGCGCCGCGACGAGGGCGCTCGGCCGCTGCCGGAGCGCTACGGCTGGGTGGACTGGGCTTCCTCCGTCAGTGTGGCCGTGGCCGAGGGTTTCGCCAGGGTGCAGAACGGGCGGACCGGCCGCTACGTGCTGGCGACGGTGCTCGGCTTCGCGGCCATCCTGCTGGCCAGCCGCTTCGGCTGACCACCGCCGAAAACTAGAATCGAACCACCCGCCCTATGACCCTTCCAGTCTACTCTGTCGCCGCGCTGGTGACCGGCGCGTTGCTGGTCGCCGGGCTGGCCGGGCCCCTGACCAAGCGGCCCCGCTGGGCAGTCGCTCTGGGCGTAGTCACAGCCCTGGTCGCGGCCTATTTCAGCGCGCACCAGCCCGGCACCACGCCGCTGATCACCCACGCCGCGGCCATCTTCCTGATCGTCGCGCTCTTGTTGGGGCCGGCTCTCGAGCTGCACCACCGGCAGCAGCGGCCGGAGGTCGTTGCCCTGACCCTCCTGGCCGGGACCGGAGCCATCGTCCTGGCGACGGGCGGCGACCTGCTTCAGCTCATCATCGGCATGGAGACGCTGTCGCTCAGCTCGTCGCTGCTGGTGGCGTTGGGCCGGGGCGAAAGCGCGCCCGAAGCCGCCTTCAAATACTTCGTGCTCGCCGCGGTCAGTCTGACGGCGCTGGTTTACGGTCTCGGCCTGATCTTCGTGAGCACCGGCTCGCTGGCGTTTCCCAGCGGTCCGCTTACGCCCCTCCTGAGCGCGGGACTCGTCCTCATGACCGCCGGCTTCGCCTTCGAGCTGGCCCTGGTGCCCCTCCACTGGGGCGCGCTCGACGCCTACACGGCCGCCGCCCCGGCCGCTGCCGGCGCGGTCATGGCGCTGAGCAAGCTCGGCGCGATCGTCGCTATCGCGCGGCTGGCGCCTTTGGCCGGCGGCGAGTTCCTGCTCGTGCTGGCCATGGTCGGCCTGCTGACCGCCGTCTGGGCCACGCTGGGGGCGCTGGCCCAGCACGAGATTCGCCGGCTGCTGGCCTATTCCGCGATCGCCCACGCCGGCTTCCTGGCCATGGCCGCCGGTTCCGGCGCGGCAGGCCGCCAGGCGGCCATCTTCTACGTTGTCGTCTACGGCGCCACGGCCATGCTGGTCTTCGCCGCCCTGGCCGGCCTCGGCCCCGAACCGATCGGCATCGGCGAGCTGCCCGAGCGGCTTGGCTTGCAGCGCAGCCTGGCCCTTTGCCTCGGCCTGATGTCGCTGGCCGGCATCCCGCCGCTGCCCGGGTTCTGGGCCAAGCTGGCGCTGTTCGGCCCCGTTTGGCAGGCCCTCGGACCGGTTCCGACCATCATTGGGGTTGCCGCCGCGGTTGCGGCCGCCGTCTATTACCTGAAGCCTGTGCCCGATCTGTGGGGTTCGCTCCGGCTCAGTGCTCCCCGGCCGCGGGGCAACGCCGGGGTGGTTGTCGCCGGCCTGGTCGTCCTGGTGTTTACGGTGCTGCCCAGCATCGTCTGGGCGAATATCGGGACGGTCTAGCCGCCGATGTGCGACATCTCCACTTTGGGCAGCGCTGCCGTAGCCGCCGTCCGCAGCTCCGAGTAGCGGTCCCGCCGGCCCGTCCACACCCGCCGGATAGTCTGGGCGATGTCCTCGTCCGGCTTGCCGGCACGCAGTAGGGCGCGCAGGTCAAAACCCTCCGCCGCGAACAGGCACGTGTAGAGCTTGCCCTCGGATGACAGGCGCGCGCGGGTGCAGCTGGCGCAGAACGGCTGTGTTACGGACGAGATCAGGCCAATCTCCCCGCCGCCGTCCTTGTAGCGGTAGCGCCGCGCGACCTCCCCGGTGTAATTGGGTTCGATTGGCTCCAGCGGCATCTCGCGGTTGACGGTCTCGACGATCTCGCTGGCCGGCACGACGTCGTCCATGCGCCAGCCGTTGGTCGTGCCCACGTCCATGTATTCGATGAAGCGCAGGATGATGCCCGTGCCGTGGAAACGGCGGGCCATGTCCAGCACGCAGTGGTCGTTCACGCCACGCTGTACGACCATGTTGACCTTGACTGGCGCCAGCCCGGCCGCCCTGGCCGCGTCGATGCCCTCCAGTACCCGAGCCACGGGGAAATCGACGTCGTTCATCGCCCGGAAGACTTCGTCGTCCAGCGCGTCGAGGCTGACGGTGATGCGCTTGAGGCCGGAGGCGGCGAGGGCTTGAGCCTTGCGCGCCAGCAGCGCACCGTTGGTCGTCAGGGTGATGTCGCGGACGCCCGGCAACGCCGCCAGCATCTCGATGAGCTTCTCGACCTCGCGCCGCACCAGCGGCTCACCGCCGGTGATGCGCAGCTTTTCCACTCCCAGCGAAACGAAGATGCGCGCCAGCCGCGTCGTCTCTTCGAAGCTGAGCAGCGCCGCCGGAGGCAGGAACTGGAAGTCCTTACCGAAGACCTCCTTGGGCATGCAGTAGGTGCAGCGGAAGTTGCAGCGGTCCGTAACCGAGATGCGGAGGTCGCGCATGGGCCGCTGGAGCGTGTCGAGGATCATGCCTCCAGCCTCTCCCGCGCCTGCTGCTGCGCCAGCCGGTGCTCGTACTCGAGCCACATCGCGCCGTCCTCGTACGCTTCCTTTTTCCAGACGGGCACGAGCTGCTTGAGGGTGTCGATGGCGTACTCGCAGGCGTCGAACGCCTCCGCCCGGTGCGGCGCCGACACGGCGATCATGACGCTCGCCTCTCCGATCTCCAGCTGGCCGGTGCGGTGCAGCATGGCAATGCGGCACTCCGGCCAGCGGCGCTCAACCTCCGCGGCGATCTGGCGCATCTTGGCCTCGGCCATCGAGCCATAGGCCTCGTATGAGATGGCGGTCACCCGCTTGCCTTCGTGGTGATCGCGCACCACGCCCGCGAAGGTGACCAGCCCGCCAGCGCTGGGATGCTCGACTGCCCGCACCAGCTCGTGGAGATCGAGCGGCTCCTCCTGGATCCGCACCAGTGGCCCCGCCGACCCACCGCTCACCGGCGGCATGAGCGCCAGCTCCTCGCCCTCGCGCAGCTCCGTGTCGGGCCGGACGAACTCCTCGTCGACGGCCATGAGCGTCGAGGCGCGCATCGGCCGCATCTCGGGGAAGCGCTCGGCGACGCGGTCGAACACGTCCAGCGCGGTGCTGGACGGAGGCACCTCTACGTCCAGCGAACCGCTGCCGGCCAGCTCCCGATAGCGGGCAAACAGCCGCACGCGCACGTTCATTCTCGGCTCGGATCTTAGCTTGACAGGTGCCCAGGAACCGGTATCCTGGTTTTACTCCCGGGTGCGTTTCAAGGAGGTTTGTGAATGAAGGTTGTTCGCTGGATCCTGATGGTAGTGGGTGGCTTTACCGTAGCGGGAATGCTGGCCGTGGCCGGCTTGGTCGGCTACCTGATGGTAGAGGACAAGATCCGAGAGTGGCGCGGCGAGGACACGCTGGGCGAGCCCCCGGCACCCAGCAGCGCTTCGACCTCGACGCCGGCAGCTAGCTAGGGTAGAACCCAGCCCTTGAGCTGGATCTGCTGGTCGCCCAACAGACCCAGCTCAACCTCGTATTGCGTTCCGGCGTGCTCGGGATGGTACTCGAAGCGCGCCCGCTGGAAGTACTGCACCGTGTACACGCGGCCGCTGCCGTCGTTGTTGGCTTCCTGGAGCTCCTCTGAGATCGGATAGCCGAACGCGTCCAACCCGCCGTAGGTGTTGAAGAACTTGAGGAACCCGAAATGCAGGCCGTGGCCGGTTTGCGGGAAGAAGACGTGATCGCGGCTTGACGTGAACGGCTGTGCCTGCGGGAAGGGCCGCCGCGCTGCCGTCAGCGCGTCGCCCAAGAGCGTGAGCTGCACCTGGAAGCCCTTGGGCGCGTCCGGGTGCAGCTCGAAGCGCGCCCGCTGGAAGTACTGGACGGTCATGCCGTCCTCCTGGATGGCCTCCGTACGCGGGTAACCGAACACCGTCAGGTCGCCGTGCGCCTTGAAGAACTCCAGGAAGGGCGGCGCGACGTTGTGGCCCGTTACGTCGAAGAATTTGATGGCCGGGTCCTTGGCCGGGGATGAGCGCTGCGTGGGGCCGCTCTGGACCACTACCAGCCGGAACCAGAGCGGATCTCCGAACGGGTTGCCGCTACCGTCCCTGAGCTGCCAGTAGCCGGAGATCGAGCCCGGCTTGTCTGGCGCCGTGAGCTGGACCTTGAGGTTCATGGCGTCGCCCGGCGGCACCGCCGGCACCGGCACGGTGGCCGGCGCGCCGAGCTGGTCGCCTCTGATAAACGCCAGGACCGTGCCCTTGGGCCATGCCGCGCCGCCGGTGTTCTTCACCCGCCACTGTTTCACGAAGGTCTGCCGCACGTACACCGGCGCGTTGTCGGGGAAAGTGACGTCCTGCAGAAACTGCGCGTCGGCCGGCTGCGGCTCGACGCGCGGCGCAGGTGGCTTGAGACTAGCCCCTGCTCCGGCGAAAAAGTCGGCGATGCCCTGGTAGATGCCCCGGGCGATCTTCTGCTGGAAGGAGGGAGTGGTCAGGCGGTCGGCCTCGCCGCGGTTGGACAGGAAGCCCGTCTCGACCAGGATGGATGGCATGTTGGTGTGGCCCAGCACGTAGAAGGGCGCGTCGTCGACGCCCAGATCGGTCTCGCCCGTCGCGGCCACGAGGTCCCGCTGCACCAGCTGCGCCAGCTGCGAGCTGGGCGTCACCAGCTGCTGGCTTCGCGTGCCGCCGTGGTAGTAGCCGCTGGTCGGGCCGTAGAACGTCATCACGCCTGCCATGGCGGCGTTGCTGGCGTTATTGGCGTGGATGCTGACGAAGACGTGCGCGCCGGCGGCGTTGGCCACGTCGGCGCGGGCCTGCAGCTCGGCGTGCTCCGCTGCGCCGTTCGGGCCGGCCGCCTTGTCGGCGGTTCGGGTATAGACGGTCTTGGCCCCGGCGCTCTCAAGCATCGGCTTGAGCGCCAGCCCGATGGCCAGGGTGACGTCCTCTTCTTTGAAGCCGAAGTCGATGGTGCCCGGATCGGGCCCGCCGTGGCCCGGGTCGATGGCGACGATCTTGCCCGCCAGCGGACCTCCCGGCGGGTTCGGCGCGGCAGCGGCCGTCAGCGCCAGCGAGGCAAACGGCAGGAAGCAAGTGCAAAGTGAGCGAACGAGGGACTTCAGACGCACTTAGCAGGCACTCGGCTTGAACGAACTCCCGCCTGCCATTAACGAAGGCCAAGGGCGGCTGTTATCGCGGCGGCGCGCGCGGGCCGCTTCTTATCTCCTCCTAACGACCGCCTCAGGCTCCCCCGTTATACTCGCCCACGAAGTGCCCACGACCATCGCGGAGCTCGCCGGCGAGCTGATCGCGAACGTGGAGAAGGTCATCGTCGGCAAGCGCGATGTGGTCGAGCTGACCCTGGTGGCGCTGCTCTGCCAGGGCCACGTGCTCATCGAGGACGTGCCGGGCGTCGGCAAGACCACCCTGGCCAAGGCCTTCGCCCGCTCGCTGGGCTGCAGTTTCAAGCGCATCCAGTTCACGCCCGATCTGCTGCCGTCCGACATCACCGGCAACTCGGTGTTCAACCAGCGCACCACTGAATTCGAGTTCCGGCCTGGCCCGGTGTTCGCCCAGATGGTGCTCGCCGACGAGATCAACCGGGCCACGCCCAAGACGCAGTCGGCCCTGCTGGAGTGCATGGAGGAACGCCAGGTCACCGTGGACGGCGTGCCCACGCGCATGCCCGAGCCGTTCCTCGTGCTGGCCACCCAGAACCCCATTGAGTACGAGGGCACCTTCGTCCTCCCGGAGGCGCAGCTCGACCGCTTCCTGATGCGCATCAAGCTTGGCTATCCGGCGCCTGCCCAGGAGGTCGAGATCCTGGAGATGCAGCAGGTCCGCCACCCGCTCGAGAGCCTGCAGCAGGTCGTGGAGGCACAGGAGCTGGTTTGGATGGAGCATGAGGTCCGCAACGTGTACGTCGATCCCGTCCTGCGCGAGTACATCGTGCAGCTGGTCGGCGCCACGCGCGACCATCCGGACGTGTACCTGGGCGCCAGCCCCCGGGGCTCGCTGGCGCTGTTCAAGACGGCCCAGGCGTTGGCCGCTATTCGCGGCCGGGACTACGTCACGCCGGACGACATCAAGCTGATGGCCGAGCCGGCCCTGGCCCACCGCGTCATCATCAACCCCGCCTCGCGCATGAAGGACTACGCCAGCGAGATGGTGGTCGAGGAGGCCCTCAAGCGCGTCCCCGTTCCCGGCGTCCGCGCCGCGCGCTGACCGTGCTCCGCGGCATCGCGGTCCTCGTCTCCGCGACCATCCTGCTCCTCTTCTCCAAAGCTATCCCCTGGCAGCCCCTGTTCCAGATCGCCATTGGACTCTACGCCCTGGCGGCGCTGTGCCTGCTGTGGATCGCCAACGCCCTGTGGCGCCTGGGCTTCGACCGGCCGGCACCGGTCAGGCGCGGCCAGGTTGGCCAGACTGTGCGCGACGCGTTCGAGCTCGCCAATCGGGCCGCGACGCCCAAGCTCGGGCTCGAGATCCGCGACCATTCGACGCTGCCCGGCCATCACGCCAGCAGCGTGCTCAACCTGCCGCCTCGGCGGCGGCGGCCGGGCGAGGCAGAGACCATGGCCGAGCTTCGCGGCTTGTACACGCTGGGGCCCACCGGCGCCGCGGCGAGCGATCCGTTCGGCCTGTTCACCCTCGAGCGGCGCATCGGGCCCTCGTCCGAGCTGCTGATCTATCCGGAAACCGTCGATCTCGGCGGCTTCGCCGTCCCCGGCACGATTGTCACCGAAGGTACCCGGCGCCGCCGGCCCACCCAGGTTCAGACGCTCGATCCGGCGGGTACCCGACCCTACGTCTACGGCGACTCCCAGCGGCGCATCCACTGGCTGTCGACGGCCCACGCCGGCCAGCTGATGGTCAAGGAGTTCGAGTACACCCCGGCGGCGGATATCTGGATCTTCCTCGACCTGGAGCGCGGCGTGCATGTCGGCTCCGGCCTCGATTCGACCGAGGAGTACGCCGTCACGACCGCGGCTTCCGTGGCCAAGCACTACCTCGACGGCGGCCGCGCGGTGGGCCTCATCGCCTCCAGCCGTGCAGAGGAGGTGCTGCTGGCGGACCGCGGCGACCGGCAGCTGATCCGCATGTTGGAGACCCTGGCGCTGGTGAGGGCCAACGGCCGCGTGCCGCTGCGCGAGGTGCTCTGGGCCGAGCGGCCGCGACTCGGTCGCTCCTCCACCGCCGTGGTGATTACGCCCTCGGTGGATGAGCACTGGGCCGGAGTGCTGGCGCAGATCCAGCACGGGGGCGCCCGCACGGCCGCCCTGCTGGTCGAGGCGGCCACCTTCGGACCGGCGCCGGCGTCCACGATTCAGGTCGCCGCGCTCACGTCAGCAGGCATCCCCACGTATCTGATCAAGCGCTCGGCGTCAATGCGGGAGGCCATCCAGGAGGGCCTGCTCCTTTCGGACGGCGGACTGAGGTGAGTACCCTGGTTCGCCCTCCCGAGGCCGCCCTTCGCCGGCAGCCGGGGCCAGACGGGCCAGGTGAGGGCCTCCCGACACCCGGCAGCACTCCGGGACTGGGGCTGGTGGAGGGCTGGCTTACCGCGCTCGGCTTCCTGGCAGCCGCCGAGGCGCTTGCGGGCTCGGTCGCCGCTGCCCACTGGCAGCCGGGCCTCGATGGCCTGCCCTGGTTGATTGGCCTCGCCGTTGCCCTCGGCTACGTCTTCACTCGGGGCCGGCGTTTCCACTGGCCGCTCTGGCTCGTCGGACTGGCCATCGGCCTGGTCGTGTCCGTGCGCCTGCCGGCGTCCGGCTTCCTGGCGCGAGGGCTCTCGCCGGGGGGTCAGCTGGCAGGCGTCGTGAACAAGCTAGTTGAGTGGACGCAGAAGACGCTCTCGGGCCGCATGGCGCAAGAGGACATGCTCGTGGCCTTGCTCGTCGCCAGCTTCGCCTACTTCTGGGTGTATCTCTGCGGCCTGCTCGCGCTCAGAGCGCGGCAGGGCTGGCTGACCGCCGGCCTGCTCGGCGCCCCTCTGCTGGCCAACGTCATGTACAAGCCCGCCACCGGCGGGAGCTGGCTCGTGCTGTGGGCCGGCGGCTCACTGGCCATGGTGCTGGCCCTGAGCCTCCACCGCCGCGAGCAGTTCTATGCCCAGCGCGCCTTCAGCGGCTGGCGTCAGGGCAAGCGCGTGGCGCTGGCCGGCGGCCTGATCATGGCCGGCCTGGCCACGACCGCGTTCGCTTTCGCCCCGCCGGTCAAGCTGAACCAGAAGCTGAACGAGCTCTACCAGAAGATCAACGGCCCCATCGGCCAGGCCCAGCGCGCCTACGACCAGCTCGGCGTGCCCAAGCAGTACGACGCCAGCCAGATCCGTTACGACACCTTCCAGGCCCGCCTCAAATTCCTCGGTCCCTTCAGGCCAGGGACCGAACTGGTGATGAAGATCCGCACCGACCGCGCCCGTTACGAGCAAGGGTTGGTCTTCGACCACTACGACCACGACGGCTGGACCAACACCCGGTTCAACCAGTTCCAGATGGGCAGCAACGAGTTCTCCACCCTGACCGCCGCCCAGGAGACCAGCCGCGATCGCGACCGCAGGCAGATCGCCGAGGAGATCATGGCCGTCAAGCCCCAGGGAGCGCTCCTCTTCGCCGCCCCGCAGCCGCTCGGCGCCAGCGTGCGCCTGCGGGGCGACGGCTTCGGAAGCCTGCGGGCGACGCAGGAGGTCCAGCCTAACCAGCTCTACACGTCGGCCGCGCTGGAGTCGTTCGCAACAGCCGAGGCCCTCGCCTCCGCTTCCGGCCCGATCCCCCAGAACGTCGCCCTGGCCTTCCTCGAGCTGCCGCCCGACATGCCGTCGCGCATAAGGCAGCTCGCCGAGCAGCAAACGGCGGGCAAGCGCACCGCCTTCGATAAGGCCGTGGCCCTCGAGACTTTCCTGCGCGCCTTCCCCTTCGACACCGAGCTGCCGCCTCCACCGCCGGGCCGCGATGGGGTCGACTGGTTCCTCTTCGACCTGCGCCGCGGCTACTGCGACTACAGCGCCTCGGCTATGGCCGTCATGCTGCGCATGCTCGGCATCCCGGCGCGGGTGGTCGCCGGCTATTCGCCTGGCCAGCTCAACCCCTCCGATGGGCTGGTCCACGTCACCGAGCGCGACACCCACACCTGGACGCAGGCCTATTTCCCGGGTTTTGGCTGGATCGATTTCGAGCCCTCGCCGGACAATCCGCCGTTCCCGCGCGTGCAGAATCCGCGCGAACAGCCCACTGCCGGCGCTCAGTCGCAGCCGACGCCGAGCCCTCAGCCCAACGCTACTCCAACCCCGGGGCCTGGCCCGGGCGCAGCCACGTCCCAGTCCCGAGGCGGGGCAGGCGGCAGTCGCGCCGGCTCACGGTTCCCGTGGTGGCTGCTGGCGCTACTCGCCGCGGCGCTCGGCGGCGCGGGCGCCTACTTCTACTCGCGTCTGCGCGGCACGCCTGGCGCCCGGCTGGCCTACATGCGGGTCGCTCTGACCGGCACCCTCCTCGGCATCGCTCCCCGCCGCTGGCAAACGCCGCGCGAATACGGCCAGGAGCTCCAGGTCCGCCGCCGCTTCGACCCGGGCGCTACCGATACCATCACCGGCCTGTATAGCGCCGACCGCTACGGCGCTCGGCCTCTCGACGAGCGCGCCAACCGGCGCGCCTGGACGGCCTGGCAGTACCTCAAGGGCCGGCTGTTGCGGCCCTGGCGAAGGGGTTAGCCGACGTCTACCGAAGCGCCGCCAGTGTCTTCTCAGCCGTCTGCAGCCACCACTGCTTGCCCCGGGCCATCTCGAAGCCGATGCCGCTGGTGATACGCGCGCCCGGCTCGTTGTCCACCAGTACCTGCTCGACGTTCACGTCGAAGCGAACCACGTTTTCGGCCGGCCTCTCGGCCGCCGTGCCCTTGACGTAGTACACGCTGTCGCCCAGCACCACCAGCAGCCCTATGTTGGGGCGAGCCTGGATGTTGCGCGTAGTCGTGCTGTTCGGGTAAAGCCCGATGCGCAGCTCGCGCGCCGAGGTGGCCAGGATCTCGCCGTAGGACAGGATCGCGAAATGCGGAAAGCCCGCCTGGTCGATGGTCACCAGCGGGATGGTCTGGCTCCACTTGGAGGCCACGTCGCGGCCGCTGAGGTCCTCGATCAGCTCGGCTGGAAGCTCGTTGCCTAAGGCTTTCGACATGGGCCGATCCTACTCGGCCGTCCCGAACTGGCGGTCGCCGGCGTCGCCCAGCCCGGGCAGGATGTAACCCCGCTCATTCAGCTCGCGGTCCAGCGCGGCCACGTGGATGTCCACGTCCGGGTAGTGCTGCACCAGCTGCTGCACGCCATACGGCGCGGCGATCAGCCCGATGTACTTGATGCGCCCGGCGCCCCAGTCCTTGAGAATGCGCACGGTGCCCACCGCCGACCCGCCGGTGGCAAGCATGGGATCGAGGATGAAGCACACCTGGACGGTCGCTTTCTCGGGCAGCCGGTTGTAGTACTCCACCGGCTGCAGCGTTCGCTCGTTGCGGTACAGCCCCAGATGCCAGACCTGCACGCGCGGCATCAGCTCCCGGAAGCCGCAGACCATCCCGAGCCCGGCCCTCAGGATCGGGACGAGCCCTATCTTCTCGCCGAGCTCGAAGCCGTCGGCGTCTTCGAGTGGCGTCCGGATGGGTACGCCGTGCAGCGGCAGGTCGGCCATGGCCTCGTAGCCCAGGAGCCAGCTCAGCTCTGCCACGAGCTCCGTGAACTGCTTGTTCTTGGTGTCGGCCCGGCGCAGCAGGGTCAGCTTGTGGGCCACGACCGGATGCTGGGAGACGTGCAGCTGCGGGTAGCCGAGGACCTCCTCGCGCGAGGGCTGGGGAACGCCTCGCATGGGGAAGTCCGACCCGCGCGCAGTGGGCTCACGAGCCATGACCCCATCATATTTGCGTGACCGGCACCTGGATCAATGTGGCTACCGTCCTGGCGGGCGGGCTGCTGGGGCTGCTGTTCGGCTCGCGCTTTCCAGAGAAGATACGCCAGACGGTCATGGCCGGTCTGGGGCTGGTGACGTGCGTCATCGGCCTGCAGATGGCCCTCCAGACGAAGAACATCCTGATCGTCCTGGGCTCGCTCCTGGCCGGCGGCATCGTTGGCGAGGTGGCTGAGCTCGATGGGCGCATCACCGGGTTTGCCCGCCGCGTCGAGGATCGCTTCGCCGGCGGCCAGGGCAGCGGCGCCTTCGCCCGCGCTTGGGTAACGACCAGCCTGCTGTTCTGCGTCGGGCCGCTGACCTTCACCGGCGCCATCCAGGACGGCCTGACCGGCGATTACCACCTGCTGGCCACAAAGGCCATGCTCGACGGCTTCGCCGCCCTGGCTTTTGGCTCGGCGCTGGGCATCGGCGTGCTGGCCTCAGCTGGGACAGTCCTGGTCTACCAGGGCGGCCTGAGCCTGGCCGCAGGCGCGGTCAAGGCCGTACTGTCCACCGCCATGGTCGACGAGATGAGCGCCACCGGCGGGATCCTCGTGCTGGGCCTAGGCCTGGGCCTACTGGAGCTCAGGGCCATCCGCGTGGCCAACTTCCTGCCGGCGCTGATCATCGCGCCGGCAGTCGTGGCCGCGCTCGCGTCGCTGGGCGTCTAGTCCCGCTTGTACAGCCCGGTCAGGGTCGCCTTCTCCAGGGTGGCGAAATGCATCTGGAAGCCGACGATAGCCGCCGACGTATCGGCGTTCACCTGCAGCTGGTCCGTGTTCAGCGCGAACACCGTGAACTGGTACCGATGGTCGCCGTGGCCCGGCGGCGGGCAGGGCCCGATATAGCCCGGCTGGCCGACGTCGGTGCGCGTCTGCAGCGCGCCCGCGGGCAGCTGCCCGCCCGGGTTCCCCGCGCCCTCCGGCAGCTCGGTGACGTTTGGCGGGATGTTGACCACCACCCAGTGCCAGAACCCGCTGCCGGTCGGCGCGTCGGGGTCATAGCAGGTCACGGCGAAGCTGCGTGTGCCCTCTGGGGCGCCTTCCCAGCGCAGGTGGGGCGAGCGGTTGCCGCCGCTGCAGCCAAAGCCGTACTCGGCCGAGAGCACGTGGACGTCCGCCAGGTGCTCGCCTTCTTTGAAATTGTTGCTCGTAACTCTCATCGCCATAGCAAGCGATCTTACAGGCACTTTCCCTTGCTAAAGTGGGCTTCAGAGGAGTCGCAACATGTCGAAGAACAGCCCTTTCACGGGCATCAACCACCTGGCGATGATTACCGGCGACATGGACAAGACCGTCCGTTTCTATCGGGACGTCCTGGGCTGCAAGCTCATCGCCACCATCGGCACCGACAAGTTCAAGCACTACTTCTTCTCTATCGGCCACCACAACACCATTGCTTTCTTCGAGTACGCCGGTATCGACCCGGGAGTGCCGGAGAAGCCGGCCGGCATGCCCGCGTCGGGCCGCCAGTTCGACCACATGTCGTTCAACGTCGAGACCTACGACGAGCTGATCGCGCTGCAGAAGCGCCTGCGCGAGGCGGGCGTGGAGGTGACGCGTATCGTGGACCATCAGTTCATCCACTCCATCTATTTCGACGACCCCAATGGGATCGCGCTGGAGGCCTCGGTGTGGCTGATGGATCCGGAGACGGAGGTGTCGTACAAGGATCCCGAGCCGGTGGCCTCGGTCCGCGAGAAGCCGGTGCCCGGGCCGCAGGCCCAACCACGCCGGCTTGACCAGCAGACCGAGCGCAAAGCCGTCGCTGCCGGCCTGGCTCCGCCCGACTGACGTCCTAATACATCGGCCAGGGTACGGCGCGCCGCGAGTACGGCGCCGGAAAGACCGGGTTCTCGAGCACCAGGTCGATTCGTTTCAGCAGCACCGCCAGCTCGTCCTTTCCGAGGCAACCGTCCAGGCGCCCGTAGAGCTCGCGGAGCCGCGCTGCGTCCGTCCGGAAGTCCATAAGATCGTCGAGCAACGGCTGCGGGATGGGGTCGCCGCCGAAATCCCAGATAACCGTCCGGAGCTTCGGTTGCACGTTGAACGTCAGGCCGTGGTCGATGCCCCACAGGCGTCCGTCCCGTCCCTTGAGGCAGTGACCGGCCTTGCGATCGGCGTTGTTGGCAACGATGTCGAACACGCACATCCGCTGCAGCTCCGCGCAGAAGGCCGACCGGAAATGGAAGTAGTCGGCGGCCTCGTGCTCCACGAACAGCTGCACCGATCCGATGCCGTGCTCGCCATCGCGGATGATCGTCGGCGGGATAAAGTCCCAGCCCAGCAGCTGCGACAGTACATAGGCCGCGTACTCCCGCCGGTAGAGCGTGCCCCGCGGGAAATCCCACAGCGGCGCCTCGCCGCGCATGGGCTTGTACACGCCCAGCGTGGAGATGCCGTCGCACTCCAGCCGGACGGCGAAGGTGTAGTTGGAGCCCCAGGGAATGAGCTCGCAGGCGGCCATCTCGCCGCTCTGGAGGATGTGGAGCTTGTCCTCCAGCGACCAGCCGCCAGTGGCTCGGACCGCACCGATGTCCTCCCACACGTGAGGCTGGCGGCGGTCCATCCCTAGCGAGTATAAGAACGCCTCTATAATCGCCCTCACTATGGCAGGCGTGACGTTGGAGCACGTCGTCAAGCGCTTTGGCGACGTGGTGGCCGTCAACGACGTATCCATCGAGATCGAGGACAAGGAATTCCTGGTGCTCGTCGGGCCTTCGGGCTGCGGTAAATCGACCATCCTGCGCCTCATCGCCGGGCTCGAGGAGCTGACCGACGGCAACATCTACATCGGCAACCGGCTGGTGAACGACGTCGCGCCCAAGGATCGCGACATCGCCATGGTCTTCCAGAACTACGCCCTATATCCGCATATGAGCGTGTACGACAATCTCGCCTTCGCCCTCAAGCTGCGTCGCACGCCCAAGCAGGAGATCGCGCGGCGGGTGCGCGAGGCGGCGGAGATCTTGGGCATTGAAATGCTTCTAAACCGCAAGCCCAAGCAGCTATCCGGCGGCCAGCGCCAGCGCGTGGCGCTTGGCCGCGCCATCGTACGCGAGCCGCAAGTCTTCCTCATGGACGAGCCGCTCTCGAATCTCGACGCCAAGCTGCGCGTCCAGACCCGCGCCGAGCTCATCAAGCTTCACCGCCGCCTCCAGACGACGGTCGTCTACGTGACTCATGACCAGGTCGAGGCCATGACCATGGGCAGCCGTATCGCCATCCTGCGCGACGGCGTGCTGCAGCAGCTCGACACCCCTGCTGAGGTCTACGCCAACCCGGCCAACATGTTCGTGGCCGGCTTCATCGGCAGTCCGGCCATGAATTTCTTCGAGGCCCAGCTCGAGGGCACGGACGGCGACCTGACGGTCAAAGCGGCCGGCATCGACCTCAGGCTGCCGCCTGAGGTGGCGTCCAGGGCCAAGGCGCACGGCTCGCGCCATGTGGTCCTTGGCGTCCGCCCGGAGCACATTTACGATGCCCGCAGAGGCCCGGTCAACGGCAATCATCCGGCGAATGTCAAGGTCGACGTTGTCGAGCACATGGGCAACGAGACCTACGTCTATCTGACGGCCGGCGAAACCTCGTTCACCGCCCGCATGGACGCGTCACTTCAGGCTCAGCCGGGCGACAACCTGCCGGTCGTCATCGACAGCCACAAGATCCACCTCTTCGACCCGTCGACCGAGCGCGCCATCGTCTAAGGCTTAGATCGAGCGCAGCGGCGTGTAGGCCGGTCTTAGCCGGCTAAGGAAGTCGTTCACCGCGAGGATCTCGGCCGCCCGGGCGCGCTCCGAGCGACTGCCGCCGCATGCAGCTGTCCACAGGGTGTCCCGCTCCAGGCGGTCCGCCGGCCGAAGCCGGGGCGACGGTTCGGAGATCACCGGGCCGTGCCTGCGCCAGCTGCTGGTCATGTCCCGCAAAGCAAGCGCCTGAGCCAGCCGCGCACGCGCCCTGACCGCCGCAGGCAAATCGGACCTTTCAGGCGGCAGCTCGCGCCATTCCGCGTCGACCACGTCGTCGAAGTCCATGCTGCGTGCAACGCAGCCTGCGTGCCGGTTAGGGCCGAACGACTCTGAGGAATGGCCCCTACGGGCTACGCTCTAGAGCAGCCCCAGTCCGAGCCGCCGGATGGCGATCAGAGCTGGAACGTGTCCGTGGCTGCCTTTAAGCTCGACGACAGAGAGGTAAGCTGCTGCGCGGCGGCGTAGATCGCGTTCACCTGCTTCGACAGCAGCTCGGCCGCCGCGCACACCTGCTCGGTGACTTCCGCGTTCTGGCGGCTCATCTGGCTCATCTGCTCGGTTTCCTGGCTGTTCTGAACGACTACCTGCGAGATGCGGTTGATGGCCGCCACGACCTCGCTGCTGGACGTCGTCATCTGCTCGGCGGCCGCCGAGATCGACTGGATCTGGTCGTTCGTGCGGCGCACTGCGACCAGGATCGACTGCAGCGCCTCGGCCGCGCGGCCGGCCAGAGCCGAGCCCTCCTCCACGCGCTCTACGCCCTGCTCCATGGCCTCGATGGCCTGCTGCGTCTCGATCGACATCTTGGCCGTGAGGTCGCTGATCTGGCTGGTCGCGGTGGACGAGCGCGAGGCCAGCTTGCGCACCTCGTCGGCCACGACGGCGAAGCCCTTGCCCTGCTCGCCCGCGCGCGAGGCCTCGATGGCCGCGTTGATGGCCAGGATGCCCGTCTGCTCGGCGATGTCGGCGATGAACTCGCTGATGCCGGCGATCTGCTTGGATGTGCCGCCCATCTGCTTGAGCTGGCCGGCCGACTGCAGCACGGTCTCGCGGATGACGTTCATGCTGGCCACGGCTTGCTTCACCCGGTCGCCGCCTTCGGTGGCGGCCTTGTAGGCCGAATCCGACGCTTCTGCCACCGCCTGCGCGTTTTGCGCCACGCGCTCGATGGCCGAGGACATCTGGCTGATGGTGTCGGAGCTCGAAAGCACTTCGGCGCGCTGCTTCTCAGCGCCCGCCGCGATGCGGGCGATGCGCTGCGACGCGTCGGCCGTCGTCTGGCTGATGCCCTCCATGGACTGCGCGATCTCGGTCGCGGCGGCGCGGGCCTGGTCTGAGGCATGGTAGAGCGAGGCCGTGGCGTCGGCCACCGCGCGGGCGTCCTCGGCCACGGTGTTGGCCAGGTGGTGCATGTTGGCCACCATGCGGTCGAAGGCCTGACCCAATACGTCGCTGTCCGACCGTGGCCGCACGCGCACCGTCAGGTCGCCCGTCGCCAGCCGGTCGGCCACGCTGGCCATCTCGCGGATGTAGCCCACCATATCGTTGATCGACCGGACCATCAGGTCCAGCTCGTCATTGGTCGAGCGCGACTGGACCTCCTCGGTCAGATCGCCCTGGCCCACTCGCATAGCGACCGTCGCCGTCTCCAGCACCGGTTTCGTCACCGAGCGGCCTGTCATCCACGCCGCCGCCAGCATCACTGACACCGAGATCGCCAGCCCGACGGCGTCGATGACGATGATCTGAGTGAAGCCGGCTCCGCTCGCCAGGCCGCCCTCGACGATCAGCCGCGAGAGATAGATGCTGGCGGCGCAGATCGCCACCAACGGCAGCACCTCGCACACGATGATGAGGTACAGCAGCTTAGTGTTGATGCTGGTGTAGATCGACAGCTTGCTCGATTGCGCCGGCGGCGCTTCCGTTACGGCAGCCATGGCGGTTTATTGTCACACGCAAAAGCCCCACGGCCTACACTTTCTGCCATGAGTACTGTTCTGGAGCGCACGCAGGTCAAGCAAGTAGGCCTGTTCATCGACGGTAAGGAGCAGCCGTCGGTCAGCGGCGAGACTTTCCAGGTCCTGAACCCGACCGACAACAGCGTGCTCGCCGAGGTGGCAAAAGCCACGCGCGAGGACGTCGATCGGGCCATTGCTGCCGCGCAGCGGGCCTTCGAGGGGCCGTGGAGCAAGATGAAGACGGCCGAGCGCAGCGCCCTGCTCAGCAAGGTTGCGCAGCGCATCGTCGAGCGCGCGCCCGAGCTGGCCGCCCTGGAGAGCAGCGACGTCGGCAAGCCGCTCAAGGAGAGCCGTGTCGAGATGCCGCGCGCCAGCCTGAACTTCCGCTTCTTCGCCGAGCTGGTGACCAAGCTCAACAACGAGAGCGCGCCCGTCGATGGCGACTTCCTGAACTACCATCAGCGCCGGCCGGTGGGCGTGGCCGCGCTCATCACGCCCTGGAACTTCCCGTTCATGCTCACCACCTGGAAGGCGGGGCCGTGCCTAGCCGCGGGCAACACGTGCGTCATCAAGCCGGCGTCCGTAGCGCCCATGACGCCGCTGCTGCTGGGCGAGATCTGCGCCGAGGCCGGCCTGCCCGAGGGCGTAATCAATATTGTCGCCGGGCCCGGCCCGGTGGTCGGCACGCGCCTGGCCGAGCACCCCGACGTGAAGCTCATCTCCTTCACCGGCGAGACGGTTACCGGCCAGACGATCATGACCACCGCGTCGAAAACGTTGAAGCGGCTGTCGTTCGAGCTGGGCGGCAAGTCGGCCAACATCGTCTTCGCCGACGCCAGCTGGGACGAGGCCCTGGCCGGCTCCATCCGGGCCATCTACTCCAATCAGGGTGAGGTCTGCCTGGCGGGCTCGCGGCTGCTGGTCGAAGATGGGATCTACGACCGCTTCGTGGCCGATTTCATCGACCGCGCCGGCAAGCTCAAGATCGGCAACCCGCTGGACGAGGAGACAGATCTCGGCCCGGTGGTTTCGGCCGAGCACCTGCAGCGTGTCACGGGCTACCTGGAGGTGGCCCAGAACGAGGGCGCCAAGATCGTGGCCGGCGGCAAGCGCCCGGCCGGCTTCGAGAAGGGCAACTTCCTCGAGCCCACGGTTATCGTAGACGTGGACAACAAGATGCGCTGCGCCCAGGAGGAAATCTTCGGGCCGGTCGTGACCGTTATCCGCTTCAAGGGCGAGGAAGAGGCCGTCCGCATCGCCAACGACAGCCGCTACGGTCTGGCCGGAGTCGTCTGGACGAACGACCTGCGGCGGGCGCACCGGGTGGCGCAGTCGGTCGACGGCGGGACGATCTGGGTCAACTGCTGGTTCGTGCGCGACTTGCGCGTGCCCTTCGGCGGCATGAAGGAAAGCGGCATCGGCCGCGAGGGCGGCCACTGGTCGCTGGACTTCTACACGGAGCAGAAGAACATCTGCATCAAGCTCAGCTAGCCGCCCTCAGGCGCGTCGTCCAAAAGAAACCCGACGAGTGGGTCAGCTTTTGCTGAGCCACTCGTACTCTCACCGTATCGCCTGGGGCGAATGCGATTCCGCCGGAATCGTGTTCTACCCCAACTTCTACCGCTGGTTCGACCAAGGCAGCCACGAGCTCGTCCGTAAGGCCGGCTACTCCGTCAAGTCGCTCCGCCAGCGCGACCGCGATATCCTGCTCATCGAGACCGGCTGCAAATACCGCGCCCCCGGCTTCTACGACGACGTCGTCGAGATCACCAGTCGCGTCGGCGAGGCCCGCGGCAAGATCATCCGCATCGAGCACGAGTGCCGCCGCCAAGATGGCGAACTGCTGTGCGAGGGCTTCGAGGTCCGCGCCTACGCCGACATCTCCGACGTCAGCGCCATGAAGGCGGTGGCCATGCCGGAGGCGATGATCCAAGCCCTGCTTGGATAAGTCCTACGCGGACGGCGAGTTCGACCCCTTCGGCGACGCCGTCCGCGAGCTGCCGCCCAAGATAAACGAACGGCCCCTGGCCCTGATCGGCTTCATGGGCATCGGCAAGACTACTGTCGGCGGCGAGCTGTCGCGCCGCCTGGGGTGGCCGCTGCTCGACACCGACAGCGAGGTCGAGACTCGCTCCAACATGACCATCCGCGAGATCTTCGACTGGTTCGGCGAGCCCCGCTTCCGTGAGCTGGAGCACGAGGTCATCGCCGCCGAGGCCGGCCGCAAGAAGCGCATCCTGTCGCTCGGAGGCGGCGCGTTCGTTCAGGAGGCCAACCGCGGCTTGCTGCTGGACCGCTGCACGGTCGTCTACCTGGCGGCGCCTTGGAGCCACATCGCGCGCTCGGTGCAGCGCCTCAAGAACACCCGCCCACTGCTGCGGGGCCGCTCGCTCGCCGAGCTCGAGCGGCTGTTCGCCGGCCGCCATCCCTTCTACGACCAGGCGCACGTGCGGGTGAGCGTGACCGGGCGAAGGCCGCCGCAGGTCGCGCTGCGCGCGCTGGAGCTGCTGGGTTTAGTTGTACGGCCCTAACTGCTTAACGGCGGCGTCGGTGAACGACTCGTCGATGAACGTACTCGGAGGAGGCGTGTTCGCCGCGATGAGGTTCAGTTTCTTGAAGAATTCCTCGAGGTCCTCGATGCTCTTCACATTGAGCTTGCCGTCTGGGTTCAGACCAGCCGGGATCATCTCCGACCACAGCTTCAGGTCTTTGATGGGCGTCTCTCTGGCCATGATCTCGATGACCTGGTCCTTGTTCTTGTTCTTCATGAACGCGTCGTCGTACACGCGGATCCCCTGCACGTAGGCGGTCATCCATCTGACGGCCACGTCGCGGTTCTGAATGAACTTGGCCGAGTAGGCATAGGCGGCGATCTGCTGGTTGGGCACCATCTTGTCCCAGGTGGTCAGGCGCACGGCGAAGCCATTGTTGATGGCCTGGGTGGCAAACGGTTCGGCGGTCATGGCGGCATCGATGGCCTTGTTGCTCAGGGCGGCGGGCTGTTCCGGAAAGGCCAGCGGCTGGATGTGCAGATCGTTGGGGGTCACACCGCCCGTCGCCAGCCACTGGGTAAGCGCATAGCCGGCCGAGGTGCCCAGGCCTGGTGGCGTCATGGCAACGTTGAGGCCCTTGAAGTCGGCCGGCCCTTTTACCTTGTCCGCCAGATCCTTGCGGACGAGCACGGACGCGGAGCCGAAGCCGGGCGGCGCCGAGCCTTTGTCGGCCACCACCTTGGCTCCGAGCGCCGCGGCCATGGTGTTGAACATGGCCGGGTTCACGCCCACATCGGCCACGTCCACCTCGCCCGTGGCCAGCGCCGGGGCTACGGCCGAGGCGGCATTGAAGGTGATGTGCTCGATCTTCAGCCCCTGCTTTTCGAACAGGCCCATGCCGTTGGCCACGTACTCGCCGCCGTTGGTCGGGCTGGCGCTCGAGTTGCCCACCTTCACCACGGCCACGCCGCCTGCGCCGCTGGCCGCGGCCGCCGCGCTGCCGCCGGGCTTTGCCGATGCCGAAGCGGCTGGTTTCGCCGCGGCTGAGGCCGCGACGCTTACGGCCGGCTTGGCTGAAGCCGGCGCCGACGGGCTCGGCGGGGCGGGGCTTGGTATGGGCGTGCTCGGCGCGGCGGTCCCGGCGCAGGCCGCCAGCAGCAGGGCGCCAAATGCGCTGGCAAGGAACGTCCGTCGTGAAGACTGCACCATGCTCTACATCCTAATCGGAGGCATCCAGTGCGGCGATCAGCCCGCCGATCGTGCGGCGCGCGGCCAGCACGCGGGCGCGGGGCAGGTCCAGCACTCGCGGCTCGGGCCCGGTTCCGGATGTGAGCGCGCTCCGCAGCTCGGCAACCTGAGCCTCGAGCGCCTCGGCGCGCTTGTAGGCCTCCACCAGCTCGAACAGGCCGGCCATCCGTGGGGCCTCCGCGGCCAGCCGTTCGGCCTCGGCTGCAACAGGCTCGGCGTCATCGTCCCGACGAAGCGCCTGCGCCGTCGATCGGCGCATGGTGCAGCCCTGGAAGAACGCCAGCCGCTGCTCGGCTTTATCGATGGCTTCGCCGAGCGCGGCGGCTTCCTCGCTACGCAGCCGGCCGCTCTCGAGCTGCTGCGCCAGTTGCTGCACCACATCGGTGCTGGCCGCCAGCCCGCGCAGCACGGTGCGCTCGATCGCCTCCGGGCTGCCCTGGCGATCCGCGGCCCACCCGCGCACCTGATCGAGCACCGCCTGGGCCAGCTCCTCGATCTCGTCCAGCCTGTCCCGCACGGCTCAACGGTAGCCTGAGTGCTGGAGCGCTCCGCAGCAGCCGGCCCTTCGGGCAAGGAGCCGGCTACTATTCACCTCACCATGAAAGCCCTTCGGTACAGCCTGGCCTCGACTGCGTTGGGCGTCCTGCTGTGCGCGTCGTTCGTTGGCGGCGCGCGCTACGGCACGACCGTGTTCGAGTGGCTGCACGTGCCGTGGGCCATCGAGCGCCAGATCATCTCCGGCTCCAACGAGCCGCCGGAGGTCGCCCAGACCTTCACTCTCTTCTGGGAGGCCTGGCACGTCGTCACCCGCAACTACGTCAACAAGGCCGCCCTCGACCCCCAGAAGATGACCTACGGCGCCATTCAGGGCATGGTCAACAGTCTTGGCGATACCGGCCACAGCCGGTTTCTCAACCCGACCGCCTTCCGTCAAGAACAGAACGCGCTTAGCGGCGCCTTCATCGGCATCGGCGCGGAAGTCGGCCTGCGCGATGGCCGCCCGATCATCGTCGCCCCGCTGGAGGGCAGCCCGGCCGAGCGGGCCGGCCTGAAATCCGGCGATGCCGTCCTGCGCATCAACGGCGAGGATGTCAGCCACGTCGGCTTGCCTGAGCTGATCACCCGGCTGCGAGGCGACGCGGGCACCAGCGTCACGCTGACCATCCTCCACGAGGGCGCCGACCTGCCTGAGGATTTGACCATTACCCGGCAGCGCATCCGCAGCCGCGCCGTGACCTACGAGATCCTGCCCGACTCCAACGTGGCCGACATCCGCCTGTCACAGTTCAATCGCAATGCCGTCGGCGACCTCAAGAACGCGCTCAAAGCGGTCACCGACGCCCATGTATCCGGCATTGTGCTCGATCTTCGCGACAATCCCGGCGGCATTCTCGACCAGGCCGTGGAGGTCGCCAGCCAGTTCATGGGCGAAGGCACCATCGCCGTCGTGACGGACGGCAACCGCGAGCGGCGCATCCAGGCCAAGAGCGGCGGCCTGGCCACCGACGTGCCGCTGACAGTTCTGATAAACAGCGGCACCGCCAGCGCGGCCGAGATCGTCGCTGGCGCCCTCGAGGGCAACCATCGCGCGACGCTGGTCGGGCAGACCACCTTCGGCACGGGCACGGTGCTCGGCACCTTCCGGCTGAAGGACGGCTCCGCGATCCTGCTCGGCACCGCCGAATGGCTCACGCCGGACGGGCAGCGCATCAAGGGCAAAGGCATCCAGCCTGACCTGCCCGTTAGGCTCGCTTCTCAGAGCGACGTACTCACGCCGGGACGGGTGAAACAGCTTGGGCCGGGCAAGCTCCAGGACAGCGGCGACCACCAGCTGCTGTCGGCCGTCCAGTACCTTACCGAACACCCCGAGGTCAGGGCGAACAAGCCCGCCGGATAAGAGATACAGCCAAACCCCAAAAAGGTTGCGGTAAATGGGTTGCAATCGGACGCGGGGCCATGTATAGTGCGGCGCAAGCTTTAGGAGGTAACCATGAGCCTTGCCGATAAGACCCTGACCTGCATTGACTGCGGCTCAGCCTTCACCTTCACGGTGGGCGAGCAGCAGTTCTACCAAATGAAGGGTCTTATGAACGAGCCGAAGCGCTGCCCGTCCTGTCGCTCGGCTGCCAAGATCGCACGCCAGAACGGCTCCTATCCCGGCGGCGGCTTCCGCTCGCGGCGCGAGATGCACGACGTCATCTGCGCCGAGTGCGGCGTCGAGACTCAGGTGCCGTTCCTGCCGCGCAATGACCGGCCAGTCTATTGCAGCGACTGCTTTGATAAGGTAAGGGCTCGGCCCTAAGCTAAGCTAGGCCAACACGGGCTCGCGCGAGCCCACCAGCTTCGCCACCTCCGCCAGCACCAGGCGCTCCGCTTCGGGCAGGGGCGTGTTCACGGTGCAGCCGGCGGCCTTCTTGTGGCCGCCGCCCCCGAACTTCAGCGCAACCACCGTGCAGTCGGTCTCGTCCATGCTGCGGAAGCTCACGTCCACCTCCGCCGGGCCTTGCTCCTTGAAAAGAGCCACGATGCTCGGCCCGTCGATTCCGGCCATGAATGACACCGCGCCCTCCAGATCGTTGAAATCGGCCTGGTGCTCGCGCAGCATCTCCTGCGTCACCGACGACCAGCAGTAGCGTCCGTCGGGGCTGAGCTTGAGCGCCTCCAGTGAGGCGCCCCACAGCCGCGCCGAGGCGAATGTCTTCTTCCGCCACGTCTCGTGGGCGATCTGCGGCAGCGGCGCCCCGGCCTCCACCAGGTCGGCCGCGGCGCGCAGCGTGCGCGGCGTCACCGCCTGGTACTGGAACGAGCCCGAGTCGGTGAAGATGCCGGTTAGGATGCACGTCGCCGCATCTTTGGTGATTGGATAACCCATCTCGCGGGCGAAGCTGTAGACGATCTCCGCCGTGGCCGCCGCGTTGGTATCGATCAGGTTCACCGTGGCCCAGCCGGCGTTGGTGATGTGGTGGTCGATGCAGATCGATGGCACCCGCTCGAACAGGTCCTGGTGATCCTCGTAGATCGAGCCGAAGCGCTCGATGTTGCTCGCGTCGTGGCAGATGATCAAGTCCCAGTCGCGATCCGGCAGCTCGCGCCCGACGCCCTCGTGCCCGGGCAGGAATCTGAACTGCGGGGGCGTGACGTTGTGGCAGGCGCGCTGCGCGTACTTGCCGGCGGCGGTGAGCACGTGGTACATGCCCAGCATCGAACCCAGCGTGTCGCCGTCGGGGTTGATATGCGCGCACACGATCACGTTCTGCGCCTTCCTCACCAGCTCTTTGGCGTCTTGCATTCCAGAGACAGCATAGCGACGCACCGGTCGAAAAATGTCAATTTCGTCGTCTGTTATTCGACGTGTAAGTGAAAGCACCTCGAGGAGGAACAACAAGGGCAGCCACCTATATCACCCGGAGACGCACCGGCGGTGCCAAGACCAACGGGATGCTGTGGACCGCCCAAACTGGGCTCGCGGCTGTCTTTCCCTTCGCTGTTGGGCTCGTTGCAGCCGTCGTCGCCTACGGCCGCCGCTAGCTCCCGCCGCCGGGCATGGCCGCCAATATGCGTGAGCAGGTGGCGGCCATGCCCAAACCTGTTTCCGACCAGGTCGCCGTTATCACCGGTGCGTCCAGCGGCATTGGCCGTGTCTGCGCCCGTGAGTTCGGCGCCCGTGGAGCGCGGGTTGGCCTGATCGCCCGTAATGAGGAGGCTCTCCAAGCCGCCGCTCGGGAGATTGAGGCCGCCGGCGGCGAAGCGCTCGTCGTGCCCCTCGATCTGGCCAGCGGCGATGCCGTCGAGGCGGCCGCCGCTCAGGTCGAGCAGCGCTGGGGCCGCATCGACACGTGGGTCAACAACGCCATGGTGTCCGTTTTCTCGCCCGCCCTGCAGATGACGATGGAGGAGTTCCGCCGGGTCACGGAAGTCAACTACCTGGGCTGCGTCTACGGCACGATGGCCGCGCTGAAGCGCATGCACCCGCGCGACGAGGGCGCCGTCATCCAGGTCTGCTCGGCGCTGGCCTACCGCTCCATCCCTCTCCAGAGCGCCTACTGCGGGACGAAGGCCGCCATGCGCGCCTTCAGCGACTCAGTGCGGGCCGAGCTGCTGCACGACGGCAGCAAGGTGCGCATCTCCGTGCTTATCCTGCCGGCCGTCAATACCCCGCAGTTCGACGTCGTCCGTAGCCGGCTGCCGCGCCACCCGCAGCCGGTACCGCCCATCTACCAGCCCGAGGTGATCGCTGAGGCTGTGATCTACGCCGCCGAGCATTCCGTGCGCGAGATGACCATTGGCGGCGGCGCGCTCAAGGCCGTCATCGCCCAGAAGCTCGTCCCCGGCCTGCTGGACCGCTACCTCGCCAAGACCGGCTACGACAGCCAGCAGACGCAGGCTCCCGTCGAGCCCGGCCGGCCGGATAACCTGTTCGCCCCGCCGCCGCGAGACATGGGTGGACATGGCGAGTTCGACGCCCGCGCGCGGAGCCGCAGCCTGCAGCTCTGGCTGCGCATGCATCCGCGGCTCTTGGCCGGCGCGGCGGCTGGGCTGGCCGTGGCCGCCGGCCTGGCACGCGGGTTGCATGCAGGTCTGCCATGGAGCGTGATACCCGAGGCTTCGACGAGCCCGAGGCCACCGAAGTCAACCCCGATACGCTCGAGCCCGTTTGCAGACAGCGCGGCCCGCGGCTCGAAGGCGATTTCACGGAGGCTGGCGATACCGACAGCATCGACGTCACTGAAGTAAGCGAAGACGAAGACGGCGCGGCCTACCTCACCGGCCGCGTGTCCGATGTGGACGATGTGGAGAACGCCGAAGAGGTCGCCGGGCGTATCGCCGGCGTCCGCGACGTCGTCGAAGAGCTGGAGCTCGACTAACCGAACGTCATGCCTTTGCCGCCCGTCTCCTGGACAGCCCCACTTGGCGCATTGAGCTCCTCCGCCCCGACGTACTCCTGAACCGTCTCGGCCAGCGGCCGCTGGTGCTCCGAGGCCCGGTGCCGGGCGAACAGCGCAATCATCTCCCGGTTGAAGGCCGGAATATCACGCGGTGTCCGGCTGGTGATGAGGTTGTCGTCCACTACCACCTCCTGGTCCACCCAGTTGGCACCGGCGGCGCGCATGTCGTCCGCGATGCCCGGGTAGCTCGTCAGCTTGCGGCCGCGGGCCAGGCCGGCCGAGGCCAGCACCCACGGCGCGTGGCAGATGACCGCCATGGGCTTGTGCCGCTCCTGGAAATGCCGCACGAACCCCTGCGCCACCTCCACAGTCCGCAGCTCGCCAGCGTTCGCGGCGCCGCCAGGCAGCAGCAGCCCATCGAAGCTCTCCGGGGAGGCCTCCGATAGGTCCATCTCCACCTTGAATTTGTCGCCCTTCTCATCGTGGTGCCGGCCCTGGATCTCGCCCGGGCGCGGAGAGATGAGCACCGTTTCCGCGCCGGCCTCCTGTAGGGCCCTGCGCGGCTCGGTCATCTCGGACTGCTCGAAATCGGTGGCGCACAGGATGGCCACGCGGATGCCTTCCAGCGGCTTATCGGCCATATTCCAGCTCCTTGGCTGAGGTGGGCCGCCTATGCGGCCTCGCCGGCTGAGTTCGCACAGGCCATGCCGAGCAGGGCGGCGAAGGTCCGTTCGTAACCTTCGGCCATGCTCGCCGCCGAGAATCGCTGTTCCACGCCGGCGCGGCAGGTGTGCCGGTCGATCTCGCCCAGCCTGCCGACGGCGGCGATTAAGCCCGACTCGTCGACTGCCAGGAAGCCGTTGACGCCGTCCACGATGATCTCCGGCGTCGAACCCCGGCGCAGCGCGACGACTGGCGTTCCGCAGGCCAGGGCCTCGATCATCACCAGGCCGAACGGCTCGGGCCAGTCGATGGGAAAGAGCAGCCCCGCCGCGCCGCTCAGCAGCGCCGCCTTGGCCGCGTCGTCCAGCTCACCTAAGTACTCCACGGCCGGCTCGCGCAGCAGCGGCTCGACTTCCGCCTCGTAGTACTGCCAGTCGCGCTGCGCCTCAGGATTGTGCGGCTGATCGAGCGGCATGCGCGCCGCCAGGCGGATAGGCCAGCCTGCCTTGCGGGCCACACGGATGGCCGTGGCTACCCCCTTGTCCGGCGAGATGCGGCCTACGAAGGCCAGGTACTCACCCGGTCGGGGCTCGAAGGGGTAGTCGTCGAGCCGCATCCCGTTATGGATCGTGGCGACCCAGGCGGCCCGGGCAGCGGCTCGCGCTGGGCATGGCTGGATCGACACCGGTGCTGTAACACCTTAGTAGGCGGGGAGGGGTAGAAAGAACGAGACCCTCCTGATACTGCTTGGTTGAAGCAAAAACAACCATCCAGAAACAGGAGGATCTCGGTGGGTGACAGTGTAGCGACAGA